>Ga0123342_1000099_pt1 | contig 99848 bp, 56 predicted proteins | sample Turbeawhitnodule_FD_89960 | JGI IMG/M metagenome (GOLD analysis project Ga0123342, IMG submission 89960) | Root nodule microbial communities of legume samples collected from Mexico - Turtle bean Mexico white nodule | ecosystem: Host-associated > Plants > Roots > Nodule | place: Mexico: Nepantla...
CTTATCCTCAGGAGGATAGATGGGGCGATTCAGGTGAGATCCAATGTAGATCCAACTTTCTCTTCACTCGTGGGATCCGGGCGATCCGGGGGGACCACTACGGCTCCTCTCTTCTCGAGAATTAATACATCTATAAACTGTCTTTATCCTCTAATATAACAAACTTTTTAGATTTAACAAAATGTTCGGAACAAACTTTTTAGATTTCTTGGAAGAGTTTTATCTCTCTTCTTCTTAGGTTGAAGTTAGTAATTATGGAGGTATATGAAGCAAAACCTTAAGTGAAAACAAATTACAAAGTATACATATTTTAATATAATATATATAATTCACGTTAATTAATAGAAATTTTAAAATTCCCAATAAAAACATTTAGAAAAATTTAAAGCGTAAATGACTGATTTAAATAATTTCATCCAAGCACATTGAAATAAAATTTCATCCCAACCATGCTCAAGATTGAAGATATCATGCTCAAGATTGAAGATATTATTAAAAGATTATCTAGTTTTAAATTTATCTTTAAAGAAATTAATTTATTAATAACTCATTATACTATATAATTTTTTTATTACATATTCTGAGATACTTTATCCGAAAAAGAATTTTATTACTTTAACTTTATCCTTTTGTAAGTCAACACTCAAAGTCCCGTAATTCATACTTATGCTACAAGGAGTCCTACTTCATTTGCTCACAAAAAGAAAAAGTAAAACAAGCAAACAAAGAATCTCAAGTAGCTTTGTTTAAGAAACTCAAGTTTTTCCTAAAGAATAATTGAAAATTAAATAAAACAAAAAAAATGTTGATTAAATTATGACAATAATATATACTTACGTGACTTTTTATTGTATGTCATAAAATTTAGTGGTTGCATGCTTAATTTAGTTTTCTCTATCACCAATTATTTGATGCAATTTAGTCTTGGACCAATTTGTATTCAGGATATATAAAGAGAGATTTATGATAATATAAAATTCCATCAAATCAAAAGCAATTTAATTAAATATGATATAATTTAATCAAATCATATGAAAAAGATATTTATATAATAATAACTGATTGAATAAAAAATATCTAAATTAGATGCAACGTTATAACTTGAATATTTATATAATAATAACTGATAGAATAAAAAATATGAACATTATAACTTGGATATTTATATAATAATAATCGATTGAATAAAAAATATCTAAATTTAAGTTTAAAGAATCTTTTACATTTTGGAGCTTAAAGAAATATTTTGGATGGAGACATAATTTTAATAAGAACAATAATGATAATAACATCAAAGTTGATCTAAATCCTGTACAAGAAAAGACACAAATAAGAGAGGAAACTACAAAGAGTAGAGCAACCTGACCCTACAACACACGCGAGATAATGATTCTTTTATAATCGCTATTCGAGATCAAATGATCACTGGATCAAAGTTATACATAATTACTATTCGAGATCGAACAATCATGAGATCAAAGCTATATAAAATGACTATCTAAGATCAAACAATCATCAGATCAAAGTTATACAAAATCGTTATTTGAAATCAAATGATCATCAGAACAAAGTTATGCATAATCAGTATCTGAGATCAAATGATCATTAGATCAAAACTATACAAAAGTTATCCGAGATCAAATGATCATAAATCAAAGATATACAAAATAGTTTGAAAATAAGCAATTGTCGTTCTAAGTTGTTTGAAAATAAATAACCATAAACCACCTAAAGATAAACCATCATTAAACAAAATTAAAGACTAAAATAACTATTGATATATAAATTAGTTTCTATAATTAATAAATAAATTTTAAATTTGTATCTAATTAATTACTAAAAATTTTAAATAGCGATTATCGTAACTAATTAAATATAATTTAAAAATTATTATTAATAAACTTTTATTTATTTATCTTTATTTTTTTTACTACTTTTCCATTTTGTTCAGTCCTAATCCAGTGTGAGATGGAATTGAGTTGTTTTTGCTTGAACCTTACAGAGTATTTTTCACGAGTCAAGTCAGTGAATAGTTGGTGCAGAAAAGTTATGAACTCCTTATGGAAGAAGGAGTTGTGCTTGATTGGTCAATGAAAAAAACAAAAACATTGTTTATGTTTCATCCATTTGTACGGATCAGTACTTTACTGTGCATCTTATTATTGGATTATTCAATTTATTATTTAATTATCCTTTTACTAATGTTTTCTTTTTTTTTTCTATGTACCCACTTTATTTCACAAATATATATTTTCTTAAATTTAATTTTATGTAATTTACTTAAATATATATTTTGTGTAAAATTGTTATATGACAACAATTAAATGAATATTCCATTTTGTTGTTGTGTCTGTTACTTTTTTCTTTCGCTCTGTCTTCTTGCTTGCACAAACAGACATTGAAAGACATGGAAAGAGATCAGTATCTCGTGAGGTAAGGTACACCGAAATGTCTATAAATTAACCGTTAATATTTTTGTGTCTTTTGGACTACAAATCCACACCTCAATCATAGAAAATTTATATAAGTTCTTTCAATCACTCTATACTCCAAGCAGTGTCTGTGAAAGTGTTGGTGTTGTTGGTATTGCTGATCCTTCAGTCTTCAATATTTGGTCATTTTCATTATTCTTTTGCTCATTATTCTTGTGGGGTTGTTCATGATTACTTAATGCATACCCATATTCCAAAAACTTTTCTTGTCTTTGATAATAATGTATCTTCTCATGGTTCATGACTGAAGTGTGATGATCTGTATTTTACACAGAGAATGTGTTGATGGTTGCAAGTGTGGAAGAGTTTTTTGTTTTTCTTTACCAAGATGTTGCATTTTTGTTCTACTTCCTTTCTTTGTTTTTTTGTTTGTCTTTTCTTGACATGTTTGATCATAAACTTTTATTTATCTGTTCTTTTTTAGTTTTAGAAGAATGTTATTTGGTAGACTTTATACCACATGATTATAGATGTCTGATGGTGTTCCGAGAGGTGGACACACTTTAATGGCATTTTCTTTCTTTATTAGTTTTTACTATGATATATTTTTCTGAAAGAAAATACAGAGTTTGGCATCATTTTCGAGTGTAATGGGGTGGAAGAGAGAACGAGTTTTGAAGAGGAAAAGGAAAGGTAGAGAGGAAAAAATTGAAGGATTTCTAAAGAACAGAAAAATGTAAAGAAAACTGATTTCTACAGATCAGTTTTTTTTACCTTTGTATTTTCTACAAAAAAAGTTTTAACTGATTTCTATCTCCTTCTGAATTATTTTTCATTTTTTTCAGTGTCATTGTTAAAACAGTTGTTAATCTTTAACCATCCTTTTTTTACTTTTAACTGTACTTTACAAAAACCCTTTTTTATGCTTGAATCCACACCATGAATTACATCTAGTAGCATAATTCACTACATATCAAGAAGACAAGGAATAGGGTTTTACGGTTCTGTCTATACACCATTGATTTAATTGCAATTCTGTAATCCTAAGGTTTATATTTTTGTTGTCAAGCTTGTTCTTTTTGTGTAATTTCTGGAAATATAAATTCTTTGAATGGCTCTCCTTTTTGTACTTGTTGATAGCAACTGGAGATTGATGAAAGCTGTTGACAGTGTAATTGTCTTTGAAGCTGAATATTTGCTTGCACTCATGATCTAACTCACTTGTTTCATTCAAAAGACATCTTGAGAATTCAGGCTAATTCTTGAACTTGTTCTTGGCATCAGTTGTTCTTATTTCTGTCTCTCTCAGTTGTATATTTACTTGAATAACATGCATAAACTTACACTGCTTTGTTCATCAGAAATCTGTGAATCTCCTTGTTAATATAAATGGATATCTTATAATTACTCCGTGTGGCATTGCTGTTTCCTTTTTTAACTTTTCTTGTTCTTCTGTCCAGGTCAGGCAAAAGACTTAGCAATTAGGATGGGTAAAACAATTGAGTTGTATGGATTTCCTACATCTGTGACAGCGCATGATGTAAAGATTTTTGTAGAGAATTACACTGGTAAAGGAACTATTGCGATGATGAAGATAAGGCATGGCAAAGGTCGGATTCCAAGAGCATTTGCTATTATTCAATTCACCACAGAAGAGTATGCTGCATCTATGATGTCGATAGCTAATAACTTTTTGAGAACACTGCGGTATGGAACAGCCTTCTTAAAAGCTCGGGTACTGGAAAAAGATATTGATTCAAAGATAGGAATGAATTTGCCTAGTTTAGAAGGTGTAAAAGTGTATTTTGGCTGCCCGATCTCGAAAGAAGTATTTTCTGTTCTGGAGGAAATGCAGGATGTCAGTTTAAGTTTTGGGAGTGGAAAGAGAAAGGTGCAGTTGATGTTTTCGCATAACCTTGTGCAATATAGACTTGAGCTTTCATATGAGAACATTTGGAAGGTTGAGCTGATTCGACCACGGAATAGAACTGCATGTTATCTCCTTATTCAGGTAGTCAAATTTGTCTATTATTAGTTTAAGACAAATTTGATTTCTTAATAGACTTAATGATGGTATATTAAAAGTAATGCTACTGTGAATTGGTGTAGAATCATGACAAATACATTGTTTGGTTTTGAATTCAGGGATCTGCAATTGGAGTATGATATAATTAACTTGTTAGTATTGCTTGCTCTGTCCATGGTCTAGGGTATCTTATCTCTAATATCTTAGTTCTTTCTTATATGGAGTTTTATAAGATTTTATCCTCTATTCCATGGTCTAGATTAGTTTATCTTTAGGAAACACATTTGTGAGTGTTGATTATGGAGTATTCATACAGAAAATAATATTTTAGGTTTTTTGTTCAAGAGATGGTGATAAGGAGAAGTGGTTTTAATGTTCAAAGATGGTGTTCTGCAATTAAAATCAAAGTTTAGTGAACTTGGGACATTTATGGCTATTGGCTACACATTAATCAAGATAGAAAGGAAGGAATGTATTTATTGTCACAGCATTTGAAGTTAGTTAGCAACTCTTATGTTGAAAATTAACTTTGTTCTACAATTTATATGTAATTAGTTCTCCTAATCTTAGGATTGCATGACATGCTTTTATTTGTGAATCTTTTCCTACATTTTATCATCATATATGTTTCTTTCTGTGAGTAAATGTAATACTTTCTTCCAAATCGAAGTAGTTGATTATTTGTCTCTCAAATTTTAACTATTATACTTGTTTGTTACCCTTTTATATTGAGAAAGTTGTTCCTATTGAAATTATTCCATATAATTTCTTCTGCAGTTTGTGTGAATTTTTTTATTTGTGCCAAACAAGCCAAGAACGCCAAGAACTTAACTTAATATGTATATCCTTAGATTTTACTTAAAGCCAATTACTCGATGTTTCATTATGAACTCTTGTCAAATTCTATGATTCTCTTTGTATTTTACTAACTGTAATTGACAAATGCTTAACTATTTATTTTGCTTCAATTGTTAGTTACTTGGTGCTCCCCGGATATTTGAGAACGGCGTACAAACGTATTCGGAAGATGTATTTGTCAGTATATTTGATAATCCATTGTACAACTTCTTCAAAGATGTCCCTGAAGACCAATGGACGAGAACAATTGATTTCACTAAGGATAGTTGTATTGGACAATCCTCCGCCATTTGTTTGGAGTTTTCCAGGGAACAAAATTTACCAAATTTCAAGAATATTTTTGCTTATTATGAGCAAAGTGAGAGGCAATACACACTACAGATAGGAACACCCTTTTCTCAAAATTGGGATCTTGTCCCCATTGTTGCTCCTCAAGGTGTTGAAATACCATACGACATACTGTTCAAAGTCAATTCATTGGTTCAGCATGCATGTCTTCCAGGACCTGCACTCAATGCTGACTTCTATCGCTTGGTTGATCCTGGCAGAATGCCACTTGATTTTATTGAAAATGCTTTGGAAAAGTTGTACTATTCAAAGGAATTCTGTTATGAACCTGCAAAGTGGCTCACTAATCAGTACAACAAGTACCTTAAATCAAAGCATCATCCACGGTCACCTACAATATCTTTGGATGCAGGGTTGGTATATGTTCGCAGGGTTCAGATCACACCTTGCAAAGTTTACTTTTGTGGCCCAGAGGTTAATGTCTCAAATCGTGTTCTCCGACATTTCCATGAACATTTGGATAACTTCATACGTGTTTCATTTGTCGATGAGGAGTTGGATAAGATGTTTTCAACTGATTTGTCATCACGTGCACAGAAGAAAACTGAGGTATACAAAAGAATTCTTGACATCCTTAAAAATGGCATTCTTATTGGAGATAAGAAGTTTGAATTTCTAGCATTCTCATCAAGTCAGTTGCGGGAAAACTCTCTCTGGATGTTTGCTCCTACAGGAACTGGATGCAGTGCCGCTTTCATAAGGGAATGGATGGGAAATTTCAGCAGGATTAGGAATGTTGCAAAATATGCTGCTAGGCTGGGGCAATCTTTTGGTTCATCAACTGAAACTTTAAGCGTCCGTAGGGATGAAATTGAAATTATTCATGATGTGAAGAGGACTTGTGGTGGAATTGAATATGTCTTCTCTGATGGTATTGGGAAAATATCTCTTGAATTTGCCAAGAGAGTGGCTAAAAAATGTGGCTATGATTGCACTCCATCTGCCTTTCAGATTCGTTATGGTGGTTACAAAGGAGTTGTAGCTGTTGATCCAGAATCACCTTATAAGCTATCACTGAGGAATAGCATGCGGAAGTACGACTCAGATAACACAAAGTTAGATGTTTTGGGTCGTAGTAAGTTTCAGCCATGTTTTCTGAATAGGCAGTTAATTACTCTCTTATCCACTCTTGGTATCAAAGATGGTGTTTTTGAGAAAAAGCAAAGAGAAGCTGTGGATCAACTGAACACTATACTGACAGATTCATTGAAGGCACAGGAAGTTCTGGACTTAATGTCTACTGGGGAGATCACCAATGTTCTGAAGGAGATGCTCATTTGTGGCTACAAGCCTAATGAGGAACCATTCCTTTCAATGATGCTGCAAGTATTCAGGGCATCAAAACTGTTGGAACTGCGACTCAAATCCAGGATCTTTATTCCGAAGGGAAGAGCAATGATGGGGTGTCTAGATGAAACTAGTACTCTGGAATATGGTCAAGTATTTGTGCAGTTTTCCAACAATAGGCTGAGGGATCTGTCTGATGATGATTCTTGTTCCTATGATTTGCCAAAAACTTATATGGTTGTAGGTAAGGTGGTAGTAGCTAAAAACCCTTGCTTGCACCCTGGTGATGTGCGTGTTTTACAAGCTGTGGATGTGCCAGATTTGTACCACATGGTGGACTGTGTTGTTTTCCCTCAAAAAGGAACAAGGTAATATGCTTAAGTATTTCTATTTCTACCAGTTTTCAACACTATTTTATGGAATGATACATTTCTTTCATATGTTTATGGCTGTTAAAAAATGTTTGTGTTGTGATATTTGGGAAACTAGGATTGGAACTCAGAATTTACTGGCATTATAGGGACCTAGAGAATGAGTAGAAATGAAAGATAACCCTTTTACATTAAAACTTTCCTCTAATTATCATCCACTAACATTTATCTCTCAAATGCTCTTGCATAACCTTTCAATATATTTTCCTCTGATAGAATCTAGAAAAAGGAGGGTAGCTATCAGTGTGCTCAGTGGATATATATACAATACATAACTTTACTGTGTAATACACATGAATTTTCAACAGAACAACTTTTTAACAGAGGCTAGAAGTAACAAATATTTAATTTCACACTATATGGGTGGGGGGTTGCTTAGCATGTATTGAAAATCATTCTAAACAAATATAAATTTCATGCTGTTTGCTCTGCCATATTGAAAATTGTTGCATTGTTTTTTACTCTATTTTTCTTGGTAAGGTGTCAAATCTTTTCTCATGGAGCATTGCAATACTACACTAGATAGTGGATCCTTTTTATAGTGCTAGGCAGTTGCAGTTCACTTGTTTCCTGAAATAATCTTGTAGTCAAATTTTCAGTGTTACATGAGCAACTATCAGTATGAAAAATATTTCTATTTATTAATGTATGTATGTTCTGACTTCTGCACTTGACTTGTTTTGAGAGTTTTGTTGAACATGAAATCTCTAGTAACTGTTTTCAATATTTTAGACCTCATCCAAATGAATGTTCTGGAAGTGATCTGGATGGAGATATCTACTTTGTTTGTTGGGACCCTGAATTGGTTCCTTCTGGCGAAGTCCAACCAATGGACTACACTCCCTCCTCCACTATAGAACTGGATCATGATGTCACAATTGAGGTATCATTCTCAAAGCTTCACATCCATAACCAATTTTTTATGTATTCTTTGCATTTGTTTTTGGTATTATAACTGTTACTGTTATAAATGATCTTTGTAGTTGTTTTTGCTGTTGCTAGATAGTGATCCATATCCATGTAAATACTATAATGGAATGCTTCCTTGATATAGAATAGATTATGTGCTTGCTTTCTCCATAACACCATTATGCATAGCTTGTCTTTTTATACTCCCATAGTGATCATGCACATTTTTATCTCCAAATTTCACCCATTTTTCTGTAACTATCTTCATTGTTTAGTATCTTTACTCATGAAATGAGACATGGGGAGTATTATTTTTAAGACTTTCAAATCAGAACTTCCTAGAACTGTTATTAACTCTTCCTTTTTAGTCTTGTTTAACCTTTAATCCTATATACAATGTGATCATGCACATTTTTATCTCCAAAATTTCACCCATTTTTCTGTAACTATCTTCATTGTTTAGTATCTCCTCTATATTCCAACATAATGATTTGCTAGGTTCCTTTTATCTTGTACTTGTGTTGTCATGCAGCATAACATTTTGGAGAGAAGTTTGTGACTGGTTTCTTTGTGCAGGAGGTTGAGGAGTATTTTTGCAACTACATTGTGAATGACAGTCTAGGAATAATTGCCAATGCACACACTGTCTTTGCAGACAACCAACCAGGAAAAGCCATGTCTGCTCAATGTCTTCAGCTTGCAAAGCTGTTTTCAACAGCAGTTGACTTTCCAAAAACTGGTGTTCCAGCAGTTATCCCTAGGGAACTGTATGCCAAAGAGTATCCTGATTTCATGGAGAAGTCTGACAAAGTCACCTACAAATCTCCCAATGTGATAGGAAAGCTCTTCAGGGAAGTTAAAGAAATAAGTGCTGATGACTCTATTTCATCCTTCACCCAGGAGGTAGCCAGAAGGTCCTATGACACTGAAATGGAAGTTGATGGCTTTATGGATTATGTTGATGATGCTATCTACTACAAAACCAACTATGACTACAAGTTGGGAAATTTGATGGACTACTATGGGATCAAAACTGAAGGGGAAATCCTGAGTGGTAACATAACAAAAATGTCAAAATCCTTCAACAAAAGGAGGGATGCAGAAGCAGTGAATGTGGCTGTGAGGTCCCTAAGGAAAGAAGCTAGGTCCTGGTTCAATGAGGGAAGCAGTGATGATGATGCATATGCAAAAGCTTCTGCATGGTACCATGTTACTTATCATCCAAGTTTCTGGGGTTCCTACAACGATGAAGGGATGAATAGGGATCATTATCTGAGTTTCCCATGGTGTGTTTACCCTCAGCTTCTCCAAATCAAGAAGGAGAAAATGTCCATGAGAAACTACTCTTCTGCATACAGATTGAGTGGCTTGCATTTGAATTGATGATATCTTTGGACTTTGCATAGTTGCTATTTTCCTATATTTCAATGTTCTTGTAAACAACTTCCTGTGTAAATATGTGGCTTTTTAGGCTTTTAATGATTTGGCAATTACTTAATTTCAGTATGAAAAACCCAAAATGTCTTTAAATAAAATGGGTTACATATGAAAGTACATTCTGAATTTTTTTTTCCGGAATATGTTTCTGTGTGTTTTTTTCCAGAACAAATCTTTTGCATTGTGGCTTTCTTTTTAGCCAAATTTTTTTTTTCGGAGTTTTATTTCCAAAATACAATAATTTTTTATAAATCTACTTTTTTTAGTTATGGATTTTCATTTTCGGAATGAAGGACATTTTTAAAAATTTATAACTATGTAAGATGTAGGTTCAAAAAGATTGGGTGTAGAAAGAATTTATCCCTAAATTAATTTCAATTGGGTATTTCTCCCTGCACCCCAACAAAGGACTTCTTGCACCCCATCATTCTTGGAAAATACTATTTACTGTTTTTAAAAATGACTTTCACATTATTATTTTTTTGAAATATTTCTAGAACATATTTGTGGAATATATTTTATGAGTTTTACATTTACTATTCTATAAAATAAAAAAATTTGTTCCAGATTATATTATGACCAAACACCAAAAATAATATATTGTTTTAACAAATTATAACATAAATTGCCATGCTTTTTTAAGTATGCTTTTTGTGTACTTAATTTTTTTAAAATTATTATTCGTTTAGTCTTTCTAAATTGTATAAATATCATCCTTTTGTTTTTATAATTACAAATTATTCATTTTAATATCCACAAATATTATTTTTAATATTTTAATTTCTATATTTAACACATTTAATCTCTTTTAATTATACTGTCTAAATTCAGATGATCTAAAACAAATTAGAATTTATAATGATTAAAAAAACAAATTTTAGTAAAAGGGAAATTTATTTAAAGATAGATGATAACAGATGAATAATTAAAATAAACATTTTTTAGCTTTTCATAAAAAAAATAAAAAAATGGGGTGACCTAAGCCCCACACTGCTATTCCTTGGCTATTTGTAGGATAGAATGACCTAAATTATGACCTAAAAGCTCTGCATTGCATGTGCTTTTTAACGTGAACACTGCAAACAATAATGTTGATTCCTTTCTTATTTTTTTATTATAAATATATATATATATATATGTATATATATATATGCATATATATATATATATATATATATATATTAATCTGGAAGCATGATGTTTAATAAACATATTAAAATGCTTCCTTAAACTCAGCATTTCAGTGTTTTTTGCTTCCTTAAACTAAACATCTCTACGTTTATTTGTGATTTATTACTTTATTAGATATTTATAAACAAATTCGATGAATGAGGTTTTTTTTTTTTTTCTTTCTTTTAAAGTTATTTTTTATTATTATTAAAATTCATGTTAGACTATACTGTGCCATCACTTAAAAAAAATAGTATCAAAATAAAAGAGAAAAATATATGTAAAAAGATTTGACCAAACTTATATGAAAAAATATAAGAATTTAAAGAAACTCTCAAAATGCAATTAATCGAAAATTTAAACTAAATAAAAAAAAATAAGAAGGCAAAAAAACCTTCTTTGATGCGTAGCTTCTAGGAAGACAACAAATAGAATCACTACAAGAAAATCATTAAATATACATCAATTTTAGAGACAATAAATAATTAGTTGTTATAGTTACTAAATTAGAGACCATTTTAGAGACTAAAAAATTACTGGTTTCTAAATTAGTTTCTATTATTGATAAATAGTTTCTAAATTGGTACCTAATTAGCTATCAAGGTTTTAACTACCAATTATTTAGATTTTAAATTTGGTAGTAAAAATCTTGATAGCTAATTCCAATTTAAAAACTATTTATCAATAATATAAATTAATTTAGAAACCAATAACTTTTTTAGTCTATAAAATAGTTTATAATTTAGTCACTATAACAACTAATTTTTTTCATCTCTAAAATTAGTTTCTATTTAATGATTTTCTTGCAGAAAATATCAACCCATTTCTAAATTAATAAAATTAAGCCAATTACACTTCACTCTCACATCTATCCATCCATATAAGATAAGTAATGCATTGCACTAATTTTAGTATAAAATTGTGAGTTTCTTTAGTAAAAGTAAAGGAGATCTCTTTCAAATTTTGAGCTTGTTTAAGCCAAACAAAACCTTGAATTTATGAACATAACTTCCACTTGGTTCAAAGCAACAAGCCCCACCCTAGAAAATTAGGGTATAGCATGTTATATTATGTACGGAATGACATTATATTATATAGAATATCACAAGTGGGATTTGCATGTGCTTCAATGTGAACCTACCAAAAACAACAAAAACTTTACTTATTGGTTATTATGTTCAAACTCCCAAGATCCTTCTTTAATCTATTATATCATAACTTTAGTATTTAAAATTCTCCATCTCCACATTCAAGGAAAGTAGGAAACACAAACAACTCTCTACTTAGTTTTGTTGCAACATAAACTTATACTTAGATAAGAATCTTTCGTACCCATATGTTCATAATTTATAATATATAGTATCATATCATTGCCTATAAGAACATCACTTATAATTAATAATCATCATACCTTACTATTTAAACCTTACTCCAAATCATGCACATCTTGAATTATTAACTTGATCCATCAACAAAAGTTTTTAAACCCTAAAAGTAGTTTGTTTTATTTCTTTTATTAGGTATTTTAATTTTTGAAGACAACTTTTTTATATATTAGGTACTTTGTGTCATTCCATTTTTGAAAATATTTAATATTGGAAAGCAGGTTTTGTAGGGTTCATTTTAGTGTATCTCTTCTGAGATGATATAAACTACATGTCTTTTGAGAAGAAAAAAAAGTTAGAAAGGTGCTTTGATTTCATATATATCATTTATGATTTGTTGAAGTTTTATTACGACTTAAGAAATTGGAGTAGACATTATCCAATTACTTAATTTGGTTCTCTCCAATCTCCTAAAATATTTGTTTTAATTTCTAAGTGTCCTAGGTAGTTTTAAGACCTTAAAAACAAACTTACTTTGGAGTGTTGGAAAGGTAATTGCCCGAGTGAATGACGAGGGAGATTTAAGCATGTTCCCAATAAGATTATATAATTTTTATTTTTTTACCCATTTATAATAAAAGAGTTGAATTGGTGTTTTTTTTATAGATAAAAACAAGTATTATATATATAGAGGTTGATGTACTTTAACCCACATATTTATTTATAAGTGAAAAAAAGATTAAATCCAATTTCCAAAAAAATCATACCTAATTATTTGCATAGCCACTTGGTTGTTTCTGGATCAATACATGCGTTATATAGCTAGAAAGGCGTGATTTGGTTATCTAGACTAGAGTGTAAGAAGTTGTTGTTGCAGTCATCTTTGTAAAATTGTGTAATTCAATCTTATACGCGAAATATGTTTTTGAAATTGTATGTTCTTGGGTAATAATGAGTTCTGGCTTGGAGACATCTAGTCTTTTTTGTGTATATATGATTTGGAGCATTCCTTAATTGTCGCATTTTATTTAATGTAATTAGTGTGCAGAAAAAAAAAAACGTAAAATTGAGCTTGGACATTATTCTTTTGGATGGTCTAAGTGAGAGTTGTGTCTCAGATAAGATCTTTTTTAGGAGTTTAAACATATTAATGATCATAATATAATTACATTTTGTACACATATCTCTTGTTAGTTTGTGTTTTTGTACTATGAAATATATATCTTTTTTATAAAGTTGTGAGACAGTTAAATATATATGAAATAAGACTTCTTAACTCTTAACTGTTGGTTCGTCAAGTAGTTATTAGTAGAGCATAGTTTTAGATGAACTTTTCTCATGATGTTGATTTTAAAACACAAGAGTATGTAGTTATCTTAGGTCTTACAGGTTTGGTTAAAGTCCTATTTGTTGAATTTTCTCTTTATAATAGAGTTGGAAAACTCATCAAATGTTTCATATTAATTTATTTATTATTTATCGATAAAATAAAATAAAAAATTCTGGGTTATACTAAAATCGAAGCATCCATCTGAGAAGTAGAAAGAAAATCTTGTAAATAGTTCTTAAATTATTGGAGTGCAATTATTGAAGAAAAAAACTTAGAAGAGAATCCATTTGAGGAAAAACAAAGTACAAAGATGAACCTGCTAGACTCACACCCACTCTGAAATAGAAGAAAAAAACAACCATTACACCATCTAAGTTAACAAAAGCAAGATCAAACCATGCAAAACCTAAAAGATGGTTCAACTTTTGTCACTCCTTTTTCTTCAAAACAAGAAAAAGTTGAATTTTGTCCCTGTACTTTGTTTCCAGCAGTTGAGATTTGTCTAACAAGTGTTTGGTAAGGCGTTGGAACATCTGATGTGTGGGTTGGTTTCCAAAGTGTGTGATGAAAAGTGGTTCCATTGCAGCTCTGACATGAAGAATCCATTCTGGTATTACTTGGTCCATGCTCTTCAACCATGGTGCTGGATCTGTTAGCTCCATTCTTTCAATGCTAAACCTTCCATTCTTTTCTATCACCTTTTTCATCTCCTCTGGACTTGGTGCATAGTAAGGAAAGTTGAAGGAATCAACTTCACACTCTTCAAATACCCCCTATCAAAAACAATAATACTAGGGTTTAGTTACCATTCTGATATATATTACTGCTAAATATTATCAAAAGCAAGGTGATGATTACCTCCTTGGAAAGGTCCATTAGGATAGTTCCCATAGAGTCAAATAGCATACCATTGATGATGTGAGAATGAGGCATGCCATGGGGAGCACCTTGCATGACTATGACCAACATGCCACCTGGCACAAGTTCCATAGCCCTAGCATCCAAGAACTTCCCTGCATCCACACCAAATTGATCTGCATATGCATCAACCACTTCCTTGGAAGCACTTGTGTAGTGAATTCTACCTTTGTTCTTCATCTCTTGCACCACTTCAGGTGCCTTTGACAGAAAATGGAGGGCATAAGATGAATATGCAAAGTGAATGGATGATTGGGGAAACAAGCGATTGTAGAAGGAACCAGGAACCCCAGATGCAAAGTAGTTTCTGTCTTGAGGCAAAGAGCTGAAAAGGGTGTTGAAATCATTGGATGGTAGGTCATTGAAGAACACATGAAATTCTGGTGTTGTTTCAGAGTTTGAACATTGGCTCTGGTACTTGTTTTTGATGGCTTCAAGCACTTTCTGTGCACTCGTGAATGTGTTTGGACCAGTTGCACATCCCAAATCCGCCACACGAATGATCATGTTTGAAGCAGAAGCTAGGGTTTTCACATCCAGCTTCTTCTGGATTTCTTCCACAATCTTACTCTCTTCAACACTTGAACTTTGTTTCTAAAAAAAAAACACCCTCACCCTCTTAAAAATCTAAATTTGTTGAAAATTTTACCTTTTTTTTGTTGCTAGAACATAATAATATGAGACAAATATGTATATGGAAAATATAATAAAGTACTAAATATGCGATTATGAAGTTGTGTGGTGCCTCACTTAGGTCGAAAACTTTTATACTAGTTGCTGGAAACATGTTGGTGCTAATAATATTTTATTTGATTCAAGTTCCAATAATTATCTACCAAATAAATTCTTCAATTTAGAAACAACCATTTGACATTTTTTTGCCCATTTTATTCGTTGGGAAAGTGAATGGTGAGAAAATTAATTGTCACTAACAATGAATTAAATTTTGACAAAATGTAAATTAAAAATAGGAATTTAAAACTAATTTTATTTATGGTTTTTCTTGAAACAATGTAAAAACATTAATATTATTGTTTCACAGTTAATCTGTCAATCGAACTGATGTGTTTTTACATTTTTCCTTTTCTAAAGTTACGTGAGACAGTGAAGAAAAATAAGAAATAATAATAAGTGAGGATGAAAAATATAAACTCTAAAAGGAAACTCAAAGATTGAAAAAAAAAACAAAATAATTGATGTTTCTTGTCCTCTTATGAAGGACAAAGCAAATTAATAATTAATTAGCATGCTGATTAATTAAGCTCAACTTAATACAGAAAATCTTAACAGTAACATCAAAAAGTACATAAAGTGGCAATAATTAGTCTCGATACAAGGAATCAACATTCCATAGAAAACAAAGTACTCGAGATCATTGTTTAATACAAATCAAGACACAAACATCTTAGAGAAGATTTTTTTTCAGAGAAATCTTTAAATACATTTTAAAAGAAGAGTAATTAAACATTCTGACATTTTTTTCTTTGATTCAACTAAATGTTTTGATTTTCGTTAACAACTAAATTTGCTTATGCATGTTTTTTTTTTTCTGATTAGTGTCTTGATTTGTGGACTTGTTTGTTTTTTATCTAAGAGTCTTTGATAGCTTTGAGTAGGTGAATTTTGTAGTGTTTTCTTTAATTGTTCTTATTGCTTTTGAGTTGACAGTTTTTTGGTGAGTTTGTAGGATATCTTTTCTAAAATGAATTGTTTTGTAAAAATGTTGAAATATCCCTAAAATAGTACATATATCTTTTCTTGGTCGATAAAAAAAAAAACACTTTTTCAAATTTTCTTCCCATAAATTCTTGGTATTTTCCTATAAAATTTGTCTTCTAAGTTTCAAATTCTTAAATGACACATCAATAAATGCATATATATATATATATATATATAGTCATGAACCTTGGAAACAATGAGATCTATTTAGAGTGTAGCTTTTTGAACCTCCAAAAAAGTTAGTAATTATTTTATTTATCTTTGATAGTTGATGAATGGGACATTGAAGTGTGTACCTGAAAGTAGGAGTTTTTGGAGTAGCTGAATGTGCCACTTCCCCCATTTGGTGGTAATGTATTGATCTCCATTTTCACTCTCTCATCTTCTGAAATTTGGTGTGATAGACGATCCATGAAGACTCTTCCCATTACACTGATCCAGACAAGACTTTATATAGAATTATGTTGAGATGGTGTGGAACCACCACCACCATAGAAACATGCATTAATGTAATCTCAAGTTTATTTACCCTTTTCTCCTTTCATGGTTGTCTCAGGAACTTCAGATTCACTTTTAAAGATAAATTAAAGTATATATAAAGGCATAAAAAAATGGCATTCTTGTGGCTTTAGGTTCAACCCTTTGGGACCATTGTTTGTGCCATCATGACCTGGTTAAGAATACTATAATCATATGGCTATTTGTTGAAACTTCAGATCAATGGCTACTCCTTTTCAGTAATTGAGTAAGGAAGGATGTTTAAAATAATAGAATATTACTAACTTGTTGTCTATAATAATATCTTGATCTTGAAATGATTTAATGTTTTAGTCTATTAAGAATGATCAATATAGATAAAAAAAAAATTTCTTTTGAAATTACGTTGATCAAGACAATTTCTGTTAAAAAGCTAAGGTCGTAGGGGAGTTAAATTATTGATACCCCTCAATTAAGTCGGGAAGGGAGAGATTTATTGGGAGATGTTTCCTCAATTAAAAAATGTTTTTTTTTATTCTGATATTTTTTTCTAGACATGACTAAGTGTTCAACAATTTAAAGTCTAAGTTTTAATATGAACTGTGAAAAATAGGTCAAATACATAAGAAAAGATGGTCAAATACAAAAGTTTTTACTCACTCACAACAAACACTTATAATGCAACTCGAAGGTTGTATAGCACTTGTAATTTCTTTTTTTAACATTGTCAACTACAAAGATCTTACATTACATCCTTCGATATGTTTACTAGAAGCTTAATATGGGTTTTGATACGAATGAGCTTCTCTTTGTAAAAAAAATAACATATATAACAATAATAAGAAGACTTAAATAAGAATATTATGTTTCAAATTGTTTCCCTTTTGAGTTTCTATATAAACCTTATAAAGATATATTCTTTCTATATAAAATATCTTTCCATATTTGCTTCTTTCAAAGTATTTATGTGTTTCTTATTTTGATAGATAATTTCGATTAGTTATCAAAACATTTTTGTGATTAGAAATTTGATTATGTGCTTTGATTTTAGACAACATTGTTATTATATGTTAGACGATAACAAGAACTTCGTCTGATGCACTTTATCTGTTAATACATATTTATTGAAGTAATCTAAATTTTGAAAAAACCTATCTGAAGCTTTACTTTTATATTAAATTAAATTAAATTATCTTTAAGAATTAGTCAAAACTCTTCTTTCAAAAGTATTCAAGCATAACGCATTTCTTAAAAAAAATCAATATTTCTTAAATTAAAATAACAGATATGAAAGCGTTATATACTTTCTGCTCCTTCATTTGCTTGACTCACGTTAGGTTAAAATGAAAGTTAAAAAAAACTTTATCTTCTTTAAGTGTTTAATTTAGATTGTGTGGCATGTCTACTAAAAGTTAGAAAAACTACCAACTTATCACTCAAAAGTTGATTTTAAACATAAATAATAAATAATAAGTAATGATAGTAACTAAATTTAGAGAACAAAAATAATTAGTTATTATATTAACTAAATTAGATACTATTTTAAAGATTAAAAATTATTATTATCTAAAATGGTTTCTATTATTAATAAAAATTAATTTTTAAAATTAATTTTAAATTGGTATCTAAATTAACTACCAAAATTTTGGTTACTAATATATATTTTAGATTATAAATTAGTCTCTAAAAGACTAATAAAAACTAATTTAAAATAAACTGTAAGTAGCTAAAATTTTGGTAACTAATGATTAAATATCAATTTAAAAATTATTTTATAAGTTTTTATTAATAATAAAAATAATTTAAATACCAATAATTTGTTTAGTTTATAAAATGAACTCTAATTTAATCAAATAATAACTAATTAATTATTTTAGTTTTTAAAATTAATTTATATTTAATAGTTTTCTTGTAGTGAGTGTATTAAAAAGAACAAAAGTTAAGACATTAAATCAAATTTTATAATTCAAAACCACAAAATTATTGAAAGAAATTTCACTGTACATCAAAATGTCACATTATTTGAAATCTTGCAAGGCTGTTTTTGAAGCAACATGAAGAAAGCACACTTACTCCTTTCTCTGTAGTACAACAAAAAGTTGTGTTTTGTCTCTGTATTTTGTTTCTAGTATTTCAACTTTGTCTAACAAGTGTTTGGTCAAACGTTGGAACATTTGATGAGTGACTTGATTTCCAAAGTGTCTGCTGAAAATTGGGTCCATTACAACCCTCACATGTGTTATTCAATCAGGCATTAGTGTTTGTATGTTCTTTAACAATGGCATTGGATTTGTTAACTCCATTCTTTCAATGCTAAATTTCCCATTCCTTTCCACCACCTTTCTCATCTCCTCTGGACTTGAGGCATAGCATGGAAGATTGAAGGAATCAATTTCAGATTCATCAAACAACCCCTGTCAAAAAAATGGCATGTTAAGGTAAGGTTTATCCAATTTTATATAAGTTTTCTTTAAGCCATAGTTCAGTCCATGTATCAATATTTAACCACAAAATTGGTTTATAAAATTACTTTCTACACTCGCTACTCCACTATACAAAGGTTTAGTTAGTATTTTTTAAGTTTTTTAATTAATTTTATAATAAATATTTGCATGTATATGTTTAGGACTTAGTGATAGATTTGAAATTGTAAAAACATTAACATGAAAAAACTTCAAATGCTCGAAACGAGGTAACGAAGGTCGTGAGCAATCTCCAAAGAGAATTGGAGTGGTCCAAAAATCCACCATTTACTATTATTTTTTAATTTTAAGTATTATTTAGGTATTTTTCAGGTATTTTAAGTGTTTAGTTCTCATACTTTCACTTGTCATAAAATTCTGAAATTTTGCATGATGTTTTCTAGTATAAATTAGATATTTATTAAACCATTATGATTATAATACATTCACAAATTTATTACTCGTACATTACATAATGTTATGTGTTCTAACATAAAATCTTATTATTTTAATATTTATTTTAGATATAACATGTTGAGTGGGAGAGAAGGTGCAAATGCAAAGAAACTCACTTGGATGCATCTTAAGGTAACTATGTATAACACTTTAGGATAGATAAATTATTAGAATGACATAAAACTTTTTCATATATTTATAAAACTTTTTGAAGAATATTATATAGTACGTAGACTTTCATACATAAATTATGATACGATGATTCCTGAACCGTTTTATATGACTTTTTAACCGTGGTTAATGCATTGAACTTGTGAGAATAAGTGAAAAAGTAGTATAATTACCTCCTTAGAAAGATCCATGAGGATAGATCCCATGCAATCAAATAGCATGCCACTTGCGACCTCAGAATAAGGCATGCCATTAGGAACACTTGACATGACTATGACCAACATGCCACCAGGGACTAACTCCATAGCCCTAGCATCCAAGAACTTTCCAACATCCTCACCAAATTGATCTGCATATGCATCAACCACTTCCTTGGAAGCACCTGTGTGGTGAATTCTACCTTTGTTCCATGCAGGACTGTTCATGTCTTGCATCACTTCAGGTGACTTTGAAAGAAAATGGAGGGCCAAAGTAGAGTATGCAAAATGAATACATGACTGGGGAAACAGACGATTGTAGAAAGAACCAGGAACCCCACATGCAAAGTAGCTTCTCTCTTGGGGCAAGGAGGTGAAAAGGGTGTTGAAATCATTGGATGGTAGATCATTGAAAAACACATGAAATTCTGGTTTTGTTTCAGTGTTTGGACACTGGCTTTGGTACTTGTGTTTGATGCCATCAACCACATTTTGTACATTCGTGAAGGTGTTTGGACCAGTGGCACACCCCAAATCTGCAATACGAATGATCATGTTGGAAGCAGAAGCTAGTTTATTCACATCCAGCTTCTTCTGGATTTCTTCTTCTATCTTACTCTCAACAACACTTAAATTTTGTTTATGCAAAACACATTTTTTCACAGGTAATGATATATTGACAACTCATATTTTTTATACAACCACATTATAACTCTCAATACTTTTATTTAATTATTTTTTCGTATCATTTAATTTCAAACTTATTTTTTATTATATATATTTATTTTTAAATCCATCACATCAAGAGTTATATACAACTCTAAAGACTCTGGAACTATCATCTCTTTTTTTCACATGTAGACACATTTCTTGTTGGAGATCCCACATTAACTAGAGATTAGAATCTTTCATTGTATATAAGTGGGTGTAAATCTTAATTTCATGAGCTGGTTTTATGGAGTTGAGTTAGACCTAAAGTTTACTTTGTAATATCTCTGTAGAATGATCCTTTTAATATTTGAAACAAATATATTTTTTATATCATTCAATATTTTAAGTTAAAGTGTGTTTGTTTTTATAGAAAATCATTAGCAAAACTTTTCCACACAAAGTACATCTCAAAAAACGGAAAAAGTATGTTAACTTCCAATACTTGACTTTTGTTTTCACAAATAAATACCTAAAGTGTAATTTGAACTGGATTAAACCTTAAAATTTAACTTGTTTGCAAATAATTGCAAAGGTTGAAATTCATTCATAAATGAAGAACTTCCAATATTTTTTTATAAGGAAAAATAAATAAAATAAATTTCTTCATTTAAAAAACTTCTCAACTAACTTCAAAATGCTTATCATTAACTTACAAATAATTTTAGCAATGTTGAGAAAGTGGGTAGGTGCACTTACACTTTGTCTTGAAGAATTGATGGGTGTTTCAAGTTTTATTATATATATATATATATATAAAAAAGGAGAATTATAAGCTTACAAACTTTTTTTTTGCAAACTGCTGGTGGCTTTGTAAGTTATGGCTTCTTCAGTCTGTCTTTTGTATATCTTTCATATAAATTAAAATATCTCTTAAATATTTATTTTAATTTATTTATTTTTTGATAAAAAAAAATCTTTTTTTTTCATTTTCTTCTTCTCTATGTATAGAGATGCATGCATGTTGATAAGTCCTTAATGAACACCACCATGCATGAATTAACTTTGCATATTTATCCATAAATCATCAAAATAAAGACATCTATAATTTAGATCCTAACTTTGTAGCTGTTATTGGCCCTTCCAAATTTCAAGCTCTAACCCTAAAACTTTGTAGTTTATTTTATTTTATTTTTCTTAGTTTTGTTGATGAAAAGGTTGGTGTGTGTACCTGAAAGTAAGAATTTTTGGAGTAGCTGAATTCACCAGTGCCTCCATTTGGTGCTAATGCCTTTATCACCATTTTCACTTTATCTTCTCTGCAAATTTTGTTTCATCGATAACTCATGAAGCATTTCTTTCATATAATGGAAGAGTGTAGTTGAAAGACATAAATAAAAAATTATTTTATGTGTCATAGTTAACTGAAAATAATGTTTTATGAACATGTTGAACTTTTTTTATCCTTTTCATATACGTAAACAAAATGTTCCTTATCCAAGATAATTTAAAGTAAAGCCATCAAAAATGACATTTCCTCAAACTTCAAAAATATAAGAGATTTGTTTGGTTTACCTACAACCCTGGACCCAACGTGACACTGTGTTGTTTGACAAATACTAGGTTAAGTGATTTAGAATTTAAATTTTTATATTTGTATGAAAAAAAAAATCAATTATTCTTGTATTATATACAAAATTTCTATGCATTGTATCATTGAAAAAAATTCAAATTGCATTAATTGACGTTGTTAAGGTTATCTGGAATTGGACTTGTGAAGGCAAGGGAAAAACAAAATAAAAACAATTTATACAATGTTTCTTTTGTTTATACATTTTGTCATATAAAAGTTAATATTTCATTTTCTATGATTTGTTGGAACATTGACTTTGTAAATAAAAAAAGGTTCCGATTATATAGTTATGCAAGCATAGAATCTCAATTAGGTAATCACTCCACGTGTTATTTATCATTTGACACGTTTAAAATTTTATTATAAAAAACATAAAATATGAACATGAAGGAACCGAATTGGTTTGTGATAATGTTTTAAGGATTGCTTCTTTCTGCAATTCCATAATTTCTTGTGCCACCCATAAGTTTTTTAATTCTAAAAATATTTTTCTTTAATATTTTAAATTATGTAATCTGGAAGTCTTTTGTGATTAGTTTCTGGATTATATAATCCAGAAGCCTTTTTTTCAAATGTTTGATTAACTTCCAGATTACATAATCCGAAAGTCTTTTCTGGATTAAGATTAGCTTCTGGATTATGCAATCCAGAAGTCTTTTTTCAAATGTGTGACAGATTACATAAGTCATAGACTTATCTCAAATTCAAAAAAGACTTCCAGATTTCATAAATCTAAAGAATACTTATGGATTCAAAAACATCTTCCCAGATTAAGAGGGTGGCACAAAAGGATAAAAGGGTATTTCTATATTTGGTATGGAGGTGACACAAGAAAGTATGAAGGTGCAGAAGAATCAGTCTGTTTTCAGTTTAAGTTTTAGTTTTGGGCTTCTATTTAGTCTTTTGGGCTTAGTTTTTTGTTGGGCTGTGGGCCTCTTTTTGTTTTCTGCTGGGCCTCTTTTTTCTTGTTTTTTTTTATACGGGATCTTGTGCATATGTGTATAAGTTTTTTTTTTCTTCTTGGAGCGTTTATCTTGAAAGCACAAAAAGGTGTCAAACTATTTGTAATTGTAACTTTCACATTTTATTATTAGAGATTATATTCATAACATACAAATCTTATTTTATAAACTTATGTTACTAAAATTATTTAGAGTCTATTAACGATTTCTTTATTGATTAAAAAAATAAATACATATATATATATATAAATATCATATATTAAATTACTTATAATAGTCAACTTATTTTAAATTAATTATTTTTCTTTTTTATCGATAAATATTAGTAATTAAAGTATTAACTTTTTGTTAAAAAAAAGTAAAGTGCCCTATCTCGTATTCTCTCTCATCCATTTCTTCCATAAAACAACTTTATCCCTTATTATTTCATTAATGAACTTTATTTCGGATTAATATTTTTCTCTAGATATTATTATTAACACTCTTCTCTTTTTTCTAAAATGGCTTTTCATACATAACTTTCCTCTTTAAAAAAAGTAACTATTGAGAAGAATATTATGGTGGGGGAAAAATATGGTTAACGTTAATTTTCTACAAGTGGAAGCAATAAGAAACTAATGAAACTGATATTAAATTTTAAAAATCACTAAGTCTTTTTGTCCTAATAAAAAAAATTATTTTACACATATTAATATATTAATAAGATAAAAATATTTCATAATATATCAATAAAATAACAACATTTCATAAAGACAAATCTTGTCGGTCGTATAGAATTAAATTAAACTTAAAATTTACTTCTCAATATGATATTAAAGTTTTTTTATAACCTATAATAATGAAAGTTCATATATCTGATTCGAATTATTGTCACATCATTCATAAATATACGTCTTATACATAAAATAAAAACATTTCATAATCTAAACATACTTAGTATTCATTTCTTAAAAAAATTATTCAACTGAAAAAAAAAGTTTATATTAAATGTATATTGAGTGGACCAACTACATAAATGTATGCTTTGATTCATACACAAGGCTTTTGAGCTTTGCCAACGACAGTATCCTAACTTTCGTTAACAATACCAAGGTCGCATTAATTTCCATTAATAAAGTTAAATTAGGTATAATTATCCTTCTAACCATTTACAAACAATACTAGGTGTTTAGATATTTGGATTATTAGATCCATATATTTAAAAAAATTAATCGAACTAATTAAATTAGTTATGATTTTTAGACTAATCTAATTGAATCCGAGTCAAACTAATTAAACTCGAGGATGATTAACTTTAATATTGAATTTACAACTTATAAATATAATTATTTTAAATAAATAAAAAATATTTTTTCTGTTATTAATTATCATGTACATAATTTTATAAATTCGTATATTTTTTGTTATCATTTTCATTATTGTTTATTTTGTACAAGTGAACTATATCTAATATATTATTTATATGTTCTCAAAACAAAATTTTACGTATTTATAATTATAAGTTATTAGTTCGAATTTTATTTTGTTCACAACCCACCCTAAACACTTTTAATTCAACATAAAATGTGTTTTGTAAAGATTTACATTAAAATGCATTGAAAAACACATGTGTTGAAGAGTATTAATAAAAAAAATTAAAATGTATTTTAAATTCTTCAACTAATGTTCTAAGCACACTAAAAAAATATTTAAGGAAAGAAATTCTCCACGTGTATTTTTTTCTGTTCACAAATTTATAACTAATACCTTACTTTAAAAAAATAAAATCATTGTCCCATAAATTCATGAATCAATAATATCTTACCTTGTTTATTAGGTGGTCCAACATAGTATAGTATTATTATATTATTATACAAATGAGACAAACACTTGTACCCAAAAAAATGAGACAAATAATCTTCTAAAATTTCAAGTAACTCCTCTCGATTCAACCACTATGAATACTTCAAGAAAATTTGGGCAAAATTAGGCACATTAAAGAAGTGTTGATCCTCTAAAAGTCTCAAACTTCAACAAATGTAACACATGGTTCATTCAACAATGATAAAAAAAACAACTTGCTATTGCAATAAAAAAAATATTATAAAAACTATTGGATCATATTTCAACACCCCTATTAATAATTTTGTCCTTTTTGACTATTTTAAAATATTATAAATAATTATAACTTTCTATTTCAGACAAGAGTGTAACAATCTTAAACCCAGAACAATCTTAAACCCAGAACATTTAAGATTACCAAGAAGTATGTTCTTAACCTAATCCAGAACATTCAAGACGATCTTAAACCCAGAAGTATGTTCTTAACCTAATCCAGAACATTCAAGATGACCAAGAAGAAGTATGTTCTTAACCTAATGTATAGTCTATTTCTTGTGTGTTCTCTAATATATACTACAATGCTTTTAACCTCTTGTATAATTTATCTCTTATCTCTTGTGTACTCTCTAATATATACTTGATTTTGTATTAAATATTGTTTTTTGTCCAAGGTTAATAATCTTTCTTATTTTACCCATTATCACAGTTATGACAAATGTGTAAGTTAACTTAATTTTACATAGGAAGTAAAGGTAGATATGAAAAAATATACATGATGTTAGCAATACCATTTCACAGCTTCATGTTCACATCCTAGCATCAATGGTTGAAAGGAATGCAGAACAAGAGTTGATGGCTTGAAAGAAACCAGTTATATGTACAAGTTTTCCTGATAGAAATCAAGCATTTTAAGGAGCAGAATCCGATACAGAACTTCTCTCAGTAACAAGGATAATTTACATGGAAATATGAAGGAAACCAATAACATTAGTTGTGTATATATTAAGATTTAAGAGCAGCACAACTGAGCCTACATTTCTCAAGGACAAAATAAAGCAAGCACAATAACAGTAATATAGTAATAGTAATAATACCTCTCACCATCACCACCATCTTAACAAACTATTTGCTCTGAAGAAAATGAAACTATTTGCTCTGAAACACAGGCTAAGCCTTGGAGCAATCTCACTATTTCAGTGGTATCATCCAGATAGTACTTAGCCTTACTGGGTTTTCGACAAACGGTGCAGGCAAAAACCTCGGCTCGCGGAGCGATTGGCCCGCCCATTGAGCTGGTGATCACCTCAAACATGTCTTCATCAGACCTGTCATCTCCTATGCACAAAACAAAATCAGGGCACATTCCTTTTTCTTGCATGGCAGAAAGTAGGCGTTTGGCCACTAGTCCCTTGCTCACACCCTGCATCACCACATGTGTTTATTAGACGCTACAAGTAAAACAATAAAATAGATCCCATGTAAAACACTTGGAATTTCTCTAAAACAGAACCACAAAGAAAAATGAGCAAAACAAATCTTCCAAGAGTGAATCTACATTCTTTATGTCTTTTTTTTCAAAAGATTTCACGTCAGACATCACTATGAAACCTGAGACCACAAATTTCAACCATCATTTGTCACCACATGAAAATGAAGTATTATTAAAAAAAGAAAGGAAAGAAAGAAGAATCATTCACTATGTTTCCTTTTATGTTATTTAAAAAGATACAGGTGAAAAGAAGTTTAATACACTAACTAGTATCTACACATGAGTAATTCTAAATTGTGGCAAAAATTTCACTATCTGGCAAGCTTTCTTCCATCAACTCTTTGTCCTTTCTCCAATCTCTGATACCCAACTTTCTTTTACTTACAAATACTCCATTTGGCCATTAATATAAGACACTTCTAATATGAACACAAACCAATGAAAACAATTAATTTAGTTGAATTTAAAAAATATATATCACCAATGTAGCAGTTGACCTTCATTATTAACTAAACCCAAAATTCACTGAACAGATTACACTTAAAGTTGTGTTTTGCTCACAAATCCTACTGTGCCTTGATTGATCACTTCAACTACAATAATGATTTTCAAATGCCTTGATGAAATTTAGCTAACTTACAGACCAGGTTTTCATATGGGATTAATTGATGCACAAATATAAGTGATGAAGCTGCCACTGAAATCAATTTCCAAGAAATAAAATGAATATACAAATACAACTCATTCCTGGAAGTAGATTGTTGTACACACCTGTGGTTTAACCTCTACATTATTCTGCCCACTCTTGACTGTTACTGGTTCATTTGCAAGCACACTCTCAAGGTGATCAAGAAGTTCCTTAGCTTGGCATGATCCAAAGTCTGGATCTGCATCCTCATAGCACCAAACAAGTGCAGTCTCCTTGTCTTCAATGGTGGATCCATCAGTTGTTTCGGTATAAAGTTTCATTACAGGTTCTGCAATTTGTTTCCAACTACAGTCTGTTGCGGCAACATGTGTTTCCCACTCTTCATCTCGCTTCATTCTGAAACCATACATAATATATAAAGCTATGTTAACTATTAAACTATACCTAAAGAAAGCACCAATGTTCAAGAGGCAACATAGATAGGTGATTTACCTTAGAAAGTACCCGTGCTCAGCTGCAACTCCCAGATTCTCACAAGAAGAAAACCATTCTGAAAGCATCTTGCGGCTTCTAGCACTAACAAGGAAAACCACGTTGTTCTTATCTCTACACAAACTACTAAGAATTTCAATGGATTTACTGCTTGGACTCTTATCAATTGTGGATGATTGAGGCATCAGTGTACCATCATAGTCAAGAAGGATTGCTCTAGTTGTTGTCCGTTTGTATGCTGAAACTATGTGCTCCATTGAAAGCTTCTTGAAGTTTGGATCAAGTGCAACAACTCTAAAGCTTAATCCAAACCCAATCCCCCACCACCTTCTTCTCACATGATCACTGCAAGTCCTTTCCAAATCTTGCAAGAAGCTTCGAGCCCAGTACCCAACATCATGAGTACTAACATATCTATAATGCTTTTCATGCCTAAGCTCCTTCTCAGAATCAGCCATTTCCAGAGCAGAGTCCATTGCATCGGCTACTGCATCGATATTCCACGGGTTCACTCTGATTGCTCCACTTAAAGATGGGGAACAGCCAATGAATTCAGACACAACCAACATGCTTTTTTTCTTGGGAGATGAAGCTAGACCCAAAACTTTGTCCAACATTTCATTTCCTTGACGACTGATGATATATTCATAGGGTATGAGATTCATTCCATCCCTTACGGCAGTGACTAAACAACACTCTGCAACAACATAGTAAGCAACTCTCTCATAAAACTTGAGAGGCTCGTCTATCAGAATCACGGGATCATACCCGGGTTTCCCAAATGTTTCATTGATCCGTTTCACTGTGGCCTTTGTCTCTGCTTGCACTTCTTTCACATCCTTCCCCCGGCCTCTAGCAGGATTGGCTATCTGGACTAGCACCACCTTTCCCTGACAATCAGGGTGCTGAATGAGAAGCTGCTCCATGGCCAATAGCTTCAAACTTATTCCCTTGAAAATATCCATGTCATCCACCCCAAGCAACAGTGTTCTTCCTTTATCAGAAAACTGTTTGATGAGCTCACAAACTTTTTCTTCAGTCTGAGGCATCCTCAAAACAGATTGAAGCTGACCCAGATGAATACCAACAGGAAGAATCTTGATACTAACAGTTCTTCCATAGTACTCAATCCCAATATAACCTCTCTTTGATTCGTAGGTAAGGCCTAGCATCCGGCTGCAACAGGAGAGGAAATGGCGCGCATAATCAAAAGTGTGGAAGCCTATCAAATCCGAATTGAGAAGGGCTCTCAAGATCTCCTCCCTAACAGGCAATGTTTTATATATCTCTGATGAAGGGAACGGGCTGTGAAGGAAGAACCCCAATTTCACCCTGTTGAACCTCTTCCTCAAGAAAGTTGGTAACACCATCAGATGATAATCATGTATCCACACATAATCATCTTCAGGGTTGATAACTTCCATGATCCTATCTGCAAAAATTTTATTCACTGACACATAAGCTTGCCACAGTGACCTGTTGAACCTCCCACCAAGTTCTGGTGACAAGGGCAACATGTAATGAAACAGTGGCCACAACTGCTGCTTGCAGAAGCCATGGTAGAACTTGGTAAACTGGTCAGCTGGAAGAAAAGTTGGGACACACTTGAAGGTCTCAAGAAGTGTCTGTGAAACCTCATCTTGTTCACTTGGATGCACCTCCTCCTTAAGACATCCAACGTAAATAACCTCTATATCATCATCCCCTAACCCATCTTTCAGCTGAAGAAGGGCATTCTCATCCCACTCAAAACACCAACAACTCCTATTCCCATCTGGCCTCCTCTGAGCCCTTATAGGAAGCTGATTAGCCACCATGATTATCCGGTCACGGTGAGCCGAAGATGAAGACGGATCAGAGCACACACTGTCTACTGGGTCGTCATCAACATCTGATATCAACCCAGCCACGGTCATAATTCTTGGAATTCTCCTGTTCATGTAACCAAATGAAGGAGCCTCTCCAGAGGCCAACTCCAATAGGTTTGAATAGGATTTTGACACCATCCTTGTGCCTTCTAATCACTCACAAGGTCTCCAAATACATTAAATACCCACATAACAAACAAGTTTAATCCTCAATAACCACCACTATTCATGTCACAAACAAGGCCCAAAACACTTTTAACCAAAAGGGGTTTGCAAACCCAGATAAAAACCAAATGGATGAAGAACAAAAGAGAGCAGGGGTGAGCCACTGAACCCAAAAAGACTATCTTTTGAGCTGTGGGTCAACTAATACTGGTCCTGAATTGGGCGAAAGAGAAATTACACAGCATGAAATGGCAAGAGGTGCAGGTGGTGAATCTGTGATGAGTAACAATGAAGGGCATCAAAGGAGAGTGCAGAACTTGTCTGAGGATGAGCTTGGAGAAAGGGATCAAAGCAAGGGAGAGATGAAACATGTAGTTAACTAGCAATCCAAGTATCTGTGTGTATGTGTATGTGTGTGTGTGAGAGAGAGAGAGAACAAAAGGAATGGAATAGATTCAGATCACATAAACAGCTACAACAAGAAACAGCAACCAAACAACCCCCCAGAGATTGATGTCATAAATGGACTGAACTTGGAAGTCAGAACCAGATGGCCTAAAAGACCAAAGGAGCAAAGGAAAGATAAAAAACAAGGAACCCAAATGGAATTAACTAACAGTTCAAGAAAATTACCAGTTTGGCTGAGTCCTGAATTCCAATTTCACTTTCATTCAGTGAATGTAAAAAAAAAATTAGAATCCACATCCATAATTCATTCCATTCAACAAAAAAACCTTCTCCTTATAGAATAAAGCAAAATTAAAATAAAATATAGTAATAATAATATAAATTACTAAGAAAATAAAGAGAAAAAATCTTGAATTATCTTTTCGAAGAGCTTTCTCACTGATCCACAATGGCCACCCAACCCCATGATATCTCTTTCCACTGAGCCTAGACAGCATGCAACAGTGTGATACTTTTGGAAGCTCACTTGTTTTCGTGGGTCAACCACTAAAAACAACTTCTTTTTCTCTTAAAACTGCATTAATCAAAAACGAAAACTTCCAGAAAACTTCCTCACCTTTCGATTGCTCCACAGGACTTTCAAGTAATCAAAATCAACGGTTTCTAATCCGTGCCACACCGTTAGCCATGTATGTGGAAAGCAGCGTGTAACGTCTCATGAGTTCGTCCTTATCCTTTGTCCTTCGGCAAGTCCGTCACCGAGGATTATGTTTCGCGTGGGACCCACCTGCGAGGGTTGTCTGAAATTAGCTGCAAAGCTCGTAGGTCGCGCCACGTTTCGCGTGCTCATTGGCTGCTGTATCCTTCTGGACACGTGGCATGCTCCTAACCGTTCATCGCTGCATTGAGATTCGTCACTGTGTTTGATACTACTATATGTCATCCTAATCTTATGTCCCAGACATGAGTGTGGCACTCTGCTGCACCGCAAACAGCGTGAACCTTTTGTGGAGCCAATCAAAAATAGCCACATCATAAGAGTCCTCACCGTTAGTGACGTGGGAGAGTGTGATTGGTTGAGTATGGTATGAGAGGATAACCTTCAAATGGGAAAATGGAGCTTCTAATTCGGAGCCCCGACCCAGTGCAGTGGACAGCTGGATGTCACATTCAATACATGCCACGTCACTTGTGGGACCCAGATGCATTGCTCAATCCAAGAAACCATTACTTTCAAAAAAATAAATAAATATATATATATATATATAATTTTAAAATAAGAATCTTATTTTTGTTCTTGACTTTGTGATACCATATTATAATTCTTAAAATTGGAAAAAAGTTAACTTTTGAAACTTAACTAGCTAATAATTATCTTAGTCTTAGCTTCTATTTGTTAAGATCATAAAGATAATTATATAAGAAGTTAAAATAATATTAATTATGCATGTTATAAATATTTTTAATATTGTTTTTTTTAAATTACTATAATATAGCTTCACTTATTTAGTATATTTTTCATTTTCAAATTTCATTTAATTTTTAACAAAAATTTGAAAATAAATACATATTTGAACATTGATTAAAATTATGATATTCTAAAGTCTATTAAATAAATAAAATATTTTAAAATTTAAGAAAAACTGAAAAGTAATGATTATTTGATTCATCTCATTTGAAAAATGTTTCTCTTGTTCATTTTTTAAATCATTTTTAAATGAATTAAAAAATTGATACAATTATACAAAGTGATTTGAATTTGTTGGAATAATTTATGAACAAAAGGGTAAGAAATGTTAATAAGAATTATGAGAGGAGAAAATTGGGATTTATGAGCAGAGAAGAAAGAGGATTTAGAAAGACACGTGGTGTGTTCCTGGAAGGCCACGTGTCGATTATTTGTAAAACTTGAGAAAATTGAAAAGAAAGGACAAGAGGAACCGAACAGGGACAGAGCGGCAATTTCACAATTTTAAATAGTGGCGGATAAGCCTTTCAACTTGTCTTCGCTGTTTCTCACTGTAAAATAATAATAATAATAATTTAAATCATTATTATTATTAATAACAAAACCTTTTTTCGATGAAGATAAGGATCACCGTGTTTTGCTTAGGTGTGGTGCCGCTACACCAGAGACTATGCTCTCTCAGGCACCGAAACTCCCTGACAGTCAGATAGTTTGCAGAGATAGAATTATGTGTTTATAAGCAATGCAGACTGATCACACTGCACCAAAATTTAATAGATTTTAGTTTATATTTTTAATCTATGAGTTTATTTTAGTTATTCGGTTAAAATTATTTTTTTAAATTTTAAATAAAAATTAATTTTTATTATATTATTTAAATTATACAAATATATATAAACATTATAAGCTAAATTATTAATATTTAAATTAATATTTAATTATAAAATAATTTAATATTTATATACCATATATAGTTTTTATCGGACACATCTTTTAAATGGTGTGTAACACTCATAAAATATTCATAAGATGATGAAGTATCCAATTTAAAAAATATTTGTTGAATCTCTGATAATTCTTGTACGGTTCCAACATAATTTTAAAAATAACAAATACATTAATTTTTTAAAATTTAAATTTATTATATAAATTTTTATTATAATTATAAAATAAAAAATAAATCTTTAAATCAATCATAAAAAATAATATATTTATGCTACAAAATAAATTGATATTTTTCACATAAATTTTTAAGTGTCAATTTATATAAAATTTATAATTATAATATATATATATTAATAAAAAATGAAATAAAAAAATATATTTTAAAATAATTAATAAACTGATCCATTGATGGGATGGGTTAAGATTTTCCGTCCATTCTCCCTCCAATACTTGGAATATTAATGATGGGTTGGACCAAGTTTTTTAATGATAAAAATTAATTTTGACAGTAAAAAGTATGAATAGGGCTAAAATTACATTTCTAATTGTTTTTAATAAATTTATTAAAAAATTAAGAAAGTTGGTTTGAATATAAAAGAAAATTATTATATAGAATAAGTTATTAAAAAAATAAGTCGTTTATTTTTATTGTTGTGTTATTTAAATGTATGAGAAGTTTGATTTTTAAAAGTAAAATAAGTTGTTTCAAAACAAACAAACAGTTGAACTCTTTAAATGAGGAAATTTAATCTTTATCAGACACACTTTAAATGGTAACTTTAGAAAAAAAAATTAAAATATATTATCTGCAGGTTTCGTGAAAGTACAAATATCTCTAATTTATAATATTTGTTAGAATTTTTTTTATAATAATAGACTGTAATATTTTCCACAATTTTAAGAAGTTCACTGTTATAAATATTTATATTTTGTAGGATTTTTTCAACCAATTTTGCTAGGGGAATTATAAAATCTATTTGAAAATTCGTAAAGACAAATTCATTTCTTACAAATTTTATAAATATAGGTAAGATAAATCTAAAAAAATAAAGTAATGATTAATAGAATGTAAATAGGATTTTGGTGTGATGTATTTACATAACTAAAAACTTAAGTGTGGAAATTAAAAAACAGATCATATTAATGTAATTTTGCATTTTTAAAATAACTTTTTTTCACAGACTAAATTAACTTAAGAAACAAAATTTAATAACAAATTAAATTATTTATCAAAATCACTTTTGGTTAATATATAAATTTTGATATAATTTTTACATATTTTTGTATTTTTTTTTAATGATACTTTTTTATGGGATGACATTATTAAGAGGTGAGATATAAGTTACATGTATAACATAAAAAAATTTATTTAAAACAATTTACTGTCATGCTCAATAATATATTCTAACATTACATTTTATAGATATAATTTAGAGATAATTGAGATTTAAGAAAATAGAATTATAGTGAAATAAAGAAAAAAGTATATATAATCTATTTACCTATGAAAATCTAATTTTAAAATTTCAAATCCTACATTATTTTTTTTTATGTAAAATGATTTGGGAAATCATTTAACCACATGATTAAATACATATAGGAAACACAACAAAAATTTAAAACATTTAGTTTTATATAACTGATTTTCATCATAACACAATTAATTATCATAAAAATTAAATATACATAAATATGATTATTCCATATTTTAAATTTGAATTTAAAAATTAAAATAATAATATTAATAATAAAAATAATTACAATCGCTACACAATTTATATATTTAATAAGAAACTCCTTACACTAAAAAAAGGAAGAAGGATTCTTGTATTATAATTGAGTTGACTTCATTAAAACAAAACAAAAAATATGTAATTTAAGTATTATATAAAAGGTTGACATTGTATGTTTGATCTTATCTTTACATATTTAATATACTAACTATTAATTTGATCACTACATTAGGATTATAATAATAATTATTTAATAGTTGGAAACTTTCCAACACTAGTCTTCAACCAAACATTACAAAATCACAAAATTAATACTATTATATAAATATATATATATATATAATAGTATTTGACATTATTCTACATGAAGATGCTAATATAAGAGAATTCCTTCTAATAAAGATAGAAGTGTAGGGGAATAACACACTTTGAAGAAACGCCTTTTGAAATTTTTATGGGAAGAAAGAAAGAGATATAATAATTGTTTCGAAACCCCTTTAATCGAAGCCTATGAGACATTTTTAGTTTGGGAGCAGGATTAATGTTTTGTGTCGAACTTAAAATTTGGAAAGCTTAAATGTGAGAGTTTACGAGTAATTTAAAAAATCAAGTGAGATTTTGATCATGGTATAAGAATTGATAATCCATGCTTTACCAACTGAGAAATGTCTAATATTAAATTGGATTGTTTAATTTTTGGCCATGAGTATAAGGATGACAAATATTAATGAACATTTTTATTATTATTTTAATTTTTGTTCAATAGAAATTAAATTGTACATGTTAATATAAAAATTGTAAGTATATAATATAAAACTAATATATTAACTGTTACTAATATACTTTATACTAAAATTTTATTTACATTAAAGAAATGTTACATTTAAATTTAGTAGGTAAAATCTTGGTAATTAATTTAGATAGTAATTTTTATTAATAATAAAACCACTTTAGATATCATAGTTTTTTAGTCTCTAATATAATATTCAATTTAGTCAATATAATAACTTTTTTTTTTTTAAATTTAATTGTTTTTTAATTATTTTGTTGTAGTGTTTATACATTTTTACAATATAATTATCAATTTTGAGTAAACCATACTAATATTTTTAGGTTTTGTAAGATTACATAAATATTTTCTTAACACTCACACTATTTTTTTTATAAGAATGTATTTTTAAAAAAAATCTTAAAGGTTTTTGTAAACATTCAAGAGAGATACATATAAAGAAAATAAAAATAGAAAATTTATGTGTGATTTCACAAAATGGGAGATAGTTTGTGTGAAATATTTTACAAGTCTTATAATATGAAAAAAGAGTATTGGAATAAAATCCATAGATAGATTATATATTAGTGTATGTGGGATTGAGGCGAATTGTTTGACCTAGCTATGAATAGGTGTATGAGCAATTAATTTAAGTTTTGTCATGTCAAATACTAATTTATTTGCAAAAGCAATTGAGATGTGTGGCTCTTGGAGTGCCCCAAAGGTTGAAGAAAAGGTAAAGAATATGTTAATTTTGTATCACTATTTTGGAATGGATAATTTTCATCACAACCAACCAATCATGTCATTGCAATAGTGAAAACCTATCACAATTTCTAAATTCCATGTAACTTTTTTTATATTTTTTAAAATATATTTGAATAATGTAATATTTTAAAAATATATATTTAATTAATAGATAAAAAAATTACTAATATTTATTTTTTAACTCAAATTTTAATATTGACAGGAATTTGACTGTTACATAATTAAATTTTTTATTTATATGATTTAATATTAATAATTTCTGCATCATATAATTTTAATTTAATATATAATATGACTTTTAAAAATAAATATGTTATTAAATTACATATTTATAAATATATAAATTATGTACAAATTGACACATTTGGACAGTAAAGCCATACCAATTTTCATGTGAACAAATTTTTCACAATTTTTCCTTAATCTAAAACATTTTAATAACTTTATTTCTTACAACTACTGTGGTATTTTACTGTTCCTACTGTAGTAACCTTGGTTTACTAAAAATGTGGAATTTATACTAGTTTTTATTAATTACGTTAATTATTATATAATTTTTAATATAGTGTTATTTATTAAGACTACATTTTAAATTTTATACATTTTGATATTTAATGTCAATAGATGCTATCTTTTTTCTTTTAAGAAAAACTAAAATTTTATATGTTTTCTTATCCATTATAAATTTTTCCATAAAGACTTTTAGAAGAGAAGAGTAAAATTAAAATCAAATAAAATTCTTTATAAATTAAAAATAATTCATATTGTAATATTTTTTTAAACTTATGTATATTTTACATGGTTTAACTTTTAGTTTTGATTCTTATAATTTATGTAGCACAAACATTGACGCGGACATTGATACGATACGGATACGAACATTGATATACGTATAATCTTTAAAATGTAGGATACGATGACACAAATCTATATATTATATAATTATGAATTATATAAATTGTCAATAAAGATTTATACGCACAAGTACGTTCCAGATTTTTTTTTAGCAGAAAAATGTTTTTCATGACTGGTTCAAAAGAATTTGTTTTTTATTTTTATAATCATAATAAAAATTTATACAATAAATTTGATTTTGTATAAAATTAATGCATTTTTCCTTTTTAAAATTGTATTAGAATCATGCTATAACTATCAGAAATCCAACAAATATTTTTTAAATTTGACACTTCATGGATACGTGTTTTACGAGTGTCATACAAGTGTAGGTGTCCAATACATATATTTAATACGGACACATTATTTAAAAGTAGTGTCCGAGCTTAGATAATTAATTTTTTTTCTTACGAGTTTGTATTAAAAAAACCTAAAATAAGAAGAAGAAAAAAAAAATGATTTGCATTTAAGTATAGGAGTTGGTGGTTTGACATGATGGTCAAGGTCAGCACAATGCCCTAATCGGAGAAGGGATTTAGAGATTGTAATGATTGGAATTTGGACTTAGGTTTTTTGAGCCTGCACTTGTTTTTTTTAATAATAAGTGTTTATTGTCTTTTTTTTGTTAACATTAAATGCTCGTGTGTTATATAAATACGACAATTAAAAATATTTGTAAATACATGAATTAAAATTAATTTTGATCATAAGACAATTATTAAACCATTATTTTAAGCGATAATCAATTGATTGTATACACAAGTAGTATTTGGAAAAACTCGAAATAATTGATTATTTGCATAAATGGTATTTTGAAAAGCCTCCAAATAATCAACTATATCTTGAAAATAATAAATTATTTTCTTATAAGACAATGATATTTAATTATTAGTGAGTTTAAGTATTTCTTTCAAATGATTTTTTCGAGATAATCAATTAAATTGTTTGATTAAATGGTTCTTTAAACCCTTTTGCTGGTGTAAAAAAGAATAATAAGAATGTGGAAAATCAAGTAAAGAGAAAACCATTCATTGATATTTGCAAATAGTACAACCATTAATAAAGAAAAATAATAACAACAAACCAAACAAATAAGCACATTAAGAAAATATGTAATTAATGATCCAAACAATCACATCATTCCTCTTCCTCAATGTGATGCTTTTTTGAGTCTTTATTGAATGTCATATGACAATGTTTATTTATTTAAAATTCTAATGTTGATTAAATAATATACTGTATATTTGTTTTATCATAGCAATAAAATTTGTACTGATATATTTTTCCATTTCACGTGTATTTTAAATTTATTATCAAGAAGAAACAAACTTTTAGTTTATTTATGGTTAATATTAAAGATTTAATAAACATTTAAAAAGTTTTATAAAAAATAAAAATTGAGATCTTCAAGGATACATGTCTTATAATGAGATCTATTTGACATCTAAAAAGAGATTAATAAGTATTTTAGATCTAATTTATATAATTTTTAAAAAATATTAAAAAAAACTAACAACATATTTAATATTTTTAAAATTTATTAATTTTTTTGTATTCTTCCACATATGTATTTGTATATGATTGAGATGTCATAGACATGACCGAGAATATCTTTGACGAAACCGAATAGTACAACACTCATCACGGTCGTGTTCACTTTAAAAAACGAAAGCATAAGTCATTTTATATGGTTTTTACAGAGGATTAGTGTTAAATTAATTCAAGATTAACCATGATATCTGTGCTAATATAGGCCCACGAATAAAAGGGTCCAACACACCTTTATAAATAAATTGGTAATGCAAAGTCAAGATACGCATTTAGTAACATCTATTATCTACAATCACCGAATATTAAAGACTGACTTAAACATATGAGAATATTTTGCATGTATCCCATAAATATCAACTACTAAGACCTATTTGAGATAAAGACCGAAAAGATAAAAAAGAAAAAAAAACTAAATCGCAATTACGAAAACTCCCAAACTCAAACAAGAACATATATTTTACATTCACTATATAATTATTAAACCTCAATTATTTTATATATGCGTGTGAAATAATTGAGCACATGCTTTCCAATGCTATATCATAAAAATAGAACTTTAAGTATGCAAATAATTTACATAAATAGGAAGAGAGGAGATATAAATTTTGGATAATAATTTAGATTATTGTTGTATATATGATAAAAATAAAAAGCAAAAACATTGAATATATGCATGCACTTGTAGAAGTGAGTCACTTCGTCCTTACCATCAGAGGGGATAGATATCTAAAAAGACCCAATGTTTGTCACGAGTGTCGGGTATTACGTTTTATAATACATTTTCTTTAATATATTCTAAATTATTATATATTATATTATCTTTTATATCAAATTTTGTTAGTAATGAACGTTTTTAATATAGTACCAAAACATGATCCGATCTCAAGTTTGAAAGATAACATTGATAGGATCAATCATTACATCTTAAATATTGTCCACTTTAGAGGTAGGGGTTTTACCACGGTTTTGTCTTTCAAAGACGTCTGAGTGTGTAAGAGTATACAAATTGTCATTGACCTCGACTCTTAAGCGATGTGAGACTTTACATTGGCGGTACTGGAACAAACCCTCAGTCGAGATCTAAGGAAAGTGAATTCCCCTAATTGAAGGATTTGAGACACATTTTCATTCTCACAACACTGACCTCCAAAATGAACAATACCTCAAATGCGATGATTGACCCTAATAATGTTATATTTTGAAGTCAATATTTTTGTGAAACATTTAGAAAACAAACTTTTGTAGCATATAATATCTCTATCTAATTGATTTTAATAAAATATATATGTGATATATATTAACATTATTTTATAAGTTATGATTTGTTTGACTGTGAAGAAATAATAGGACAACGAAAATGAATTTAGGTTGTTTAACAAAAAAAGAAGTTAAATAATTTTAAAAATATTAAGATTTATTATATTATTTTTTTTATTTTAAATTATTTATCTGACATATTTTCATTCATTTTTTTTATCCTAAGTATTAGTGAAAGATTTAATTCATATAATTTAGTAGAAATTAAATAACAGTCAGATTTGTGATCATGAAAGTGTTGGACAATATTTTTTCATTCGCCTCATCCGAAATATATTTTGAAAAAGTTATTCTGAAAATTATTATACATGTTTTCGTATTTTGGAAATTTTTTCTTGAATTTTTTTTGTGAAAATTCTGTTCATTTTTTAAAAATGTTTTTCAGAATACATTTTATAAATTTGGAAAAGGATGTTACCGAAGTTTTTGGAAAAGATAATTGGAAAGTCATTTAAAAAAGGGTAAAGTAGTATTTTCGGAAATTGATGGGTGTGGAGGAAGCGTTTTGATAGGGTGCAATTCAAAATGTAGGTAATGTAGTGCTTCAGGCCCATTATAAAATAACGCATCCAAGTTTGGTCAAATGACCCAATACCGATTTAGGCCCAAAACAGCTTTTATTTAGATTGATCACAATCATTTTAGGAGGATATCTATTGAAGTGGTTATGAAAAGGGAATATTAATTTCGAGCTTCTAAAATATGGAGATGCATTTACTCCCAATCCTAAAAGTGTTGGACTAAGTTTCATTCATTTTAATTAACCAGTTATAATATTGAAAATTATAAGGATAATGATGATTTTTTTTATTAGCAACAAAGAATAAATAAGAATCATTATAAGGATGATCCAACTCATGTACAAAATCGCGTAGAAACGAAAAATTTTTCTTCCCATAAGCTTGTCACTAACTTTCTATTATAACAAATACAGTCTGACCAACCTAAATAATTATTTTTAATCGAAAATACATACAAACCAGAAGATCCAGACACCAGTCAGAAAATAAAAACCAAGTAGAAGAGATTTTAGAGATTATCCAATAGCAGACTTCTCAAAATGATTAATCACTCTATCTTTAAATATGTGTTTATTCCCATGTCTCCACCTTTAAAAATGATGATAGATCAAAACTATTGAAGTTCATGTTACATATTAGAAAAACATTATTATTACGAAGTAAACTTTAAGCCTAACCCAACCCCATAAAACCGGCTCAATGAGGTGAGGCTTGCACCCACTTATATACTATGAAAAAATCTAATCTATAGTTTATGAAGAAGATGAGAAAGATGGGAAAAACCAAAAGAAAATGTGAAAGATATTGTAAGAAAATAATGTTGTGAATAGTGAAAATGTTTGGGGGAAGTATAGAATAAAGCCAAAAGAAGGGTTCCAAGTTGTGAAGAGGTGAAAGGTGCTTTAATCATAGCAATAAACCTTGACAAGTTCCTTTCAAGGCAAAAAAGGGAATCAGAGAACACAGAGTTTTAACCCTTTATCTTTTTCCCATGCATGCATGCACTTGTTTTCATACTATTTATTTTACCTCCAATGGTTAACAACATGAACAACAGAAATACCCATACGCCAGGTAACCCCATTTGTACTTCTTGATAACTACGTTTCATCACTTAGCTTCCCACCCACTTTGGTCAATAACCATAATACAAACCCCCTTTTATCCACCATACACACAATCTCCTATATATCACCACTTTTGCTTCTTTTTCTTTCTCATTCCCATTGCTCAAATCACCACAATAATAGTAATAAACCTACCCCCTCTACACACACATGGAAGCTACACAAATTGCAGAAAAGGGAACTGAAACCATTGCTTCTCCCAAACAAAATGAAGAACTTCTCAAGAACATCATTGCAACTCATCCTTTGTATCAACTCTTGATTCAATCTCACATCAACTGCTTCAAGGTACCCTAATTTCCCATTTTCTTTTGCTCTTTTTTTTCACTCTCTAAACTAACAATAATGTTCAATTACCAACAATTAAGAGAACAACATTTCAAAATGCTTTCATTTCAATATAGTTGTAATGACCAAGAACTAGTACCAAGAATATGAGTTCATATTTTTTTTTTTTTTAAATTTTTGGTGTTGATGATTCTAATATAGTATATATATTTCAAAATATGAAGAACCCGGTAAAAAAAATCTAAATTTGAGGAAGTGGTTATACTTATAAGTGGTAAATAGGATTTGACAATTCATTGGGTATGATGTTGAGGTGATGTTAGAACAATTTAAAACCTTGATATAGTAAACAAGACAAGGGTGTTTCTTGCTTTGGCTAGCTGCAAAATTTATGATATTTGAAAGAAAAACGTTTGTTTCTTCTAATTCATTTTATGAATGATTTAAATTAAGAGAAATTAATGTGGAAAATGAAGATAAATAAGTAGATTTTAGTCAACTTTTCTTAATCTAAATAGTTTATTAAAATAGTATTTAATTTTGGAAATAACTAAATCATTTAATATTATTATAACATCTATATATAAACTGTTTTTGCAATGGAAAACAAGAGCAGATATTTTGAGTAAACAGTTATACATATTATATATATTTTTTTTCATATTAATATCAACTATTAGTCTAAAGTCAGTGTTACATGATAGGTCAATGTAATGTTTGGAAGCAAAATGTTAAAATATTTATATGTTTCTTTTCTCATAAAATGAGATTTTGGGAGTCTCTTCATCGTTATACAAAGATTTTGAAATATTTCAATCTTTATATAAAAAATGTCAAAACCAACCACCAAACAAATCCTCAAGTTTATCAAATGATTTGTCATTCAAAAACACAGATATTAAAATATTAAAAGTTTCCAACAACTGATACATTATATTCATCTTAGAACTTAGTATAAAAGTTTCATTATTATTTAACTCCATGATTGAGTTTGATTTGAGTTCAGGTGGGATTAAGTGAAGGTGAAGAGTTTGATGCAACAAGTGGTGAAGCATTGAAGAAGGTGGTGAATTCAAAGTCCAAAGCAGCTCCTACTACAAACACTTCTGAGTTGGATCACTTCATGGTACATCACTACCAAATATCAGCATGCAAAACTCCATTTCTGAAAATCTTGGTTTGAGTAAAAACTAAAAACTTGTTAACTTAAAAAAACAACATTATTATTTTAGAAACGAAAAGCTTATGTTTGATTTGAACATTTTACAGGAAGCCTATTGCATGGCACTGAGCAAGCTGAAAGAAGCCATTGAAGAACCAACAAAAGAAACCAATGCTTTTATCAGAGCTACGTATCATGAACTAAAGCAACTAGATGAAGTGAATCAGGCATAACTAGTTCGAATCTCGATGATGAACTTGCTCCTTTTCTACCATTTTCTTATTATTATAGCTCTTATTTTCAGAATATTGTTATTCACTCAAGCAATCCCTGAAACTAGTCAGAAACAACTTTACCACTGTATTATATTGTTGTTCACAATTATATGCTGTATATTAGAGTGATGCTTACAATTTGTTGCATTTTTCTAAGTTTAATTATAACTAATATGAAATTTGTATTAATTAATAGTTTGATAAAAATTGTATATAGTGTTGTTAGAAAATATGTAAGTATAACTTTAATACCAATTTTAAAGTTTAAATACTAAAATCTTGGAAGATAATTATTAAATATCAATTAAGAAACTATTTATCAATAATAGAAACTAATTTAAATCTTAATAATTTTTTTGTCTTTAAAATAATATATAATTTAGTCAATATAATAATTAATTATTTTTATTTTTTAAAATTATTTTCTATTTAATAATATTTTTATCAATTATCAACTTAAAATAGATATAACAAAATATAATAATATCATAAATTAATAGTGTAAAAAATTCTTTCACTAGAAAAAGATAATACTTAATAAAAGGTTTAATTATATTTTTAATCCTTAAAATTTGTAGGAATTTTGGTTTTATTTTTTTAAGTATAACTTTTTTTAACCTCTCACTTGAAAAGTATTATTTTAGTTTTTAAATTCTAAATTTGAGATACCAAAATTTTAAATTTTAAATTCTAAACAATAAAAAAAAACTGATTTTAGTCCTATAAATTTAGTGTATAGAGATTTTTTTTTCAAATTTTAGAGAAAAAAATCTTTTTAAAATTTGGAAGAACAAAATCAAAATAGAAACTGAAAATAGAATTAAACATTAATAAACAATATTGAGTAATATTGAAATGAGTTATTTCAAGTTAGCTAAGTCACATCGTAGAGCTTAAAACATATTTAAGAAACACCACAAAATAACTCTTTATTTTTTATTAAAACGATAGAAAAAATGTTTGAATAATACATAATATATATGTGGTATTTATAGAGTTTATTTTTAACAAAATTATATTAATCATTTTCTTACATTCATAATGTGCTTAATTTTCAATTCATTTACATTGGCCAAAAATACCCAAATAGTTTATCTATCTAGGATATTATCTTTAAAGAATTTTCTTAAAAATTGTAGAAAAAGAATAAAGTAATTTTTGCCATAAATTTTAATCCAAATTAGGATTTATTTAGAGAATGAATAAATTTCTCTATAAAACATTTTTTCACGAGAGATAAAGAAGAAAAACATGAAATAAACTTTTTAATTCATACAAATTCTATATAACTTTTCTTCAATTTTTATTTTATTTTTTTAACCTATAAATAAATAAATTTCATTTTATAAATAAGTTAATTTTATTTTTTATTATACATGTATGTGTTTCAACGGCTTCAAAATAGTTTGTTACATGAAAGAACGGAACCACAACCGCATTATCACTTTTTTCTTCCTCTTTTCATTACCGTCGTAAAAATGTGAACATTTTCTCACATAATTCAAATAACTTGGAAAGTGAACAATAGGATTATGCTTTGTACTTTCGTGTTGTACCCATTCCTGAAAAGCTTAGAAAAAATTGTCAATAAATGGACACACATGTGTTGGGAAGTGATTCAAGGTGAATCGATGTGTGCTTTCACAACTTCTTTTTTTTTTCATAACTTTTCATTTAAACATTTTTTTTTTAATTTTCAACATCAATTTAACGATACGTTTGACGTTTAAGTCTCTGAAAAGTTTTAAGAAAATTAAAAATGTTTCCGTATATAAATTGTACTACCATATGGCAGAAAGGCCGACTAGACAACAAAACCGACTAGACGACAAGACGCAAAACTAAACGTGTAATTAAGTATAAACAAACCAACTTAAGTGATAAGCACGGTTAGGGCACAATTGGGTCTTCGTTTGGATCCTAAAGCAGACCCATAACAGCCATAACCCACTTAGAGCAGTATAAATAGCAGAAGAGACACACATCCAAGGTAACTATTCACTCTCCACTCTTCTGGTACTTAACTCTCGGTCTGACTTGATCGTCGGAGTGTCTTCGTAGGTACTCCTCACATCGTGTCCAGACCAAAGAAAATTAAATTCAGCTGAAGGACTAACCGAAAGGCCGGAAAGACGAGAAGATCATCACAATTCCGCAGGGTTTAGGTCTAAGAACATAAATGACAATAATATAATTAAGAATTCTTAAAATATTTTTAAATTTAATAATAATATTTTATAAATTAAAATAATTTTCAATTAATTAAAAATATATAATAAACTTTAAAAAGGTTAAAAACGGTGTTAATATTATGCGTGTGGACGTGGTGCACGGAAAACGCATTACGTGGGACCGTACCCTATATATATACCCTTCTCCCTCGTTTTCCTTCCTTCCCACAACTCCCGTAACCGTTCAAACACACTTTCCACACTCTCTTCTCTCAATCATCTCAGCAACAGCAACAGCAACGATTCAACACTGCGATTTTCTCTGTGTTTTTTAGTTAACTATACAGCAATGATAACCAGATCGAGAAAATTGAAGCGCAAGCTCGAGCCGGAGCCACTTCCACTCATCGTCACCAAGAAGCTCCGGCAGAAGCTGCCTCGCCGGCCAAGGCAGAACTTCTCGCCGGTGCTTCTCGTCAGAAACTCTGGAATGAATCCTCGTTTCTCCATGGATTCCAGCTCCGGCTCCGACTTCGCTGCAGGTGAAGCTTCTTGCAACTCCAGCAGAGCTTCCATCGCCGGCAAGGGAAACGCGAACTCGAGAAATGAATCGTCGATCGATTCAACGAGAAATCAGAGGTTAGAGAAGCGAAACGAGAACGAAGTGGAGGTGTCGGAGTCTTCGTGCGCGGACTCCAATTCGTTCGCTCGAGAACGAGGCAGAAGCTCAATTCTGAAGTTCAAAAGCGGAAGAGAGTTTAAGAATCTGAGAGGAGAAGACGACGTTTCGAAAGTGTGCCTGAAATCGGATACTACTGCTGTTCTGAAGTTCAAAACCGTTAGAGAGAGTAAAAATGTAAAGGAACATGACGACGTTTCGTGCGGGAAATCAGTTATTACTTGCGAGGAACAGTTCAATTCGAAGTCCTCCAGTGACGGAAACGGAAACATGAAAATCTCTTCGGAGTCAAACGGAGACGTCGTGTCGTTTAGTTCCTTTGTTCGCGCGTCGTTTGAGGAGGAAAAGGATATCAGCAAGGAAAACAGAGCGTCGGAATGTGAATACTCTGAAGGTTCTAAAAACCTCCACGCGGAAGAGAATTGCGCGGATTTAATAGCGCAATCGATGACGAAGCAGGAATCCGAAAATGACGACCTCGCTGTCGACCTCACTTGCTCTGAGGATCTGTGTTTCTCGTATAGTGAAGACGATGACGAATCGGAATATTGTTCCAGTCAGGGAACCGTGTTCTCTGAATTTCATTCTGAGATTTTCGGTGAAAGCTCGCAGCAGGAGACTTCGGATTACTCTCCGTCGGTGTTCGCGGATTCTGGAAGCCAGTTTTCCGAGGGATCCGTCGGAGAAACTCCTTCGCCGACGTATTTGTTGTTCCTTCAGTATCGCAAGGAGTTCACGACTCTAGTTTCTACTTCTCCAGTGATAAACTCTTCTTCTAGCGACGAAGATGAAGCCAATGTAGGTTTCGCTTGCTTCGACTTCAGAATTCTAAGTTACTTATATTACTAGTTCTGTCAGGAATCTGTTTAGCCAAGCTCTTTCTAACTTTGTTATTATAATTAAGAGTTCTTATTCACGGTATATGTGTGTATTTGTGGATTTTAGTTTGTGAGATTCGAAGATTCTGATGACGAAGACAGCTACCAGATGCTGAGGAAGAGGGAAAGGAAGCAAGGTTTTGTGTCAAATTATGGTGAAAGATATTTCTCTACTACTGAATTCGGAGAGACCGTACTTGAGCAACGTTCGCAAATGGTTCACTGGATCGTTGAGGTAGGTTTATCTAATTTCAACTCATTATGCTTTTACATTTGTGGTTTGATTAATTTCTTTTATATAGTTTTATAGAAAATAATATATATGCTATCAAGAATTTTACTGTTATTATAAAACTATCGCCTTAATTATCAGTGAAAGAGGATAAGAAATTGTACATATAGTGATATTTCTCCAACAAATTGATGATTGAAAAAATAATCATCACTCAAATACTGAATCCTGTCTAATAAAAACTATACAAATATTATAGATTATACGATAAATATTTATTTAAATATAAAGGGTGTCTATGTGTTATTATTTTTTGTTTTTTATTTATTAAATGGGTATAGATAATCGTGTTTTGGATTGGGTGAGAGAGACAACACGTTTGAAGAGAGTGAGTGAGAACCAAACTTGATTCGGTTAAAAGGTAATTATTCCGTACAACAAATTGTTGGAGTAGTGAGAGTGGCATCCAATTGCCTCATGACACGTGAGATTCATTAGGAAGAAGAATGCCTCGGCGAGTGCAGCGGCGTACTTTAGTAAATCCCTCAATGTCATGCATGCCTCTGATGCAATCATGCAACGCACTTTTCTCGTATTCGCGCATGTGGGTAGTTAATTCAGAGAGTATACATTTTGCTTTTACTTTGAGTGAACACCATTCAACATATTAACACCTTTCAAATACACGTTTCATACCATAATAAACTAATATTTTATTCATTTTTACTTTATTTTTTAACTTAAAAATATTATTATATTATTATAAACAGTGTTAAATGTATATTTTTTACTATTTATGTGTCAACAAAACTTTTCTCCATAGGCAAGGAGAAATTATTTCCTTTCTGGTTAGTTTGCAAAAGATTACTTCCACCAGATTTTGCTAGTCTGGCTAACTTCACAAGTCTACCATTATTTTAGAACGCTGATACTGAACACCACTAAATAATAAAATATATTTATTTGATATTATTAAAAGATAAAAACATTTATTTATTTTTTAATTTAAAATCTTAATATATATTATTATATCTGTGGAAGTTGTTGGACTTTCAATCAATCGAGTGTCGAATTTGTTTAAAAGCTCTTTATCTTTTAAAATTTGGCAGCAATCTTGTCGAAAACAGCTTCGGCAAGAGACTATTTTTCTTGGAGTCAACCTACTTGACCGTTTTCTGAGCAAAGGATACTTCAAAGCCGAAAATTACCTTCAAATTGTTGGAATAGCTTGCCTCACGTTAGCGATCAGGATCGAAGAAAATCAGCAACACAACAGGTTCAATATTATATCTTTACATTTCTCTCCCATCCTCTTAGTTATGTAATTATATTTGGGAAAATATTATCAAGTAATGATGATATATTTACATTGGATACATTAATTTCATACTTAATAAATTATTATTTTATTATAATATAATATTTTATTAAAAAAAACATATAATAGTTATTTTTATTTTATGGCGCGTTAAACAAACTTTATTCTATATTGTTTCAATCATGTGTATCACTTGTCTATGTCCGTTCGTGAAGTGATGGCTGGCGACGGACGTTGTGATTAAGGAAAATGAAAATATATTAGTACTTAATATTTTAGAGTTTGAGTTTATTTGTCCTCATTAACCATTCCTTCTCCATTTAAAAGTTCCCTACATTATCCAATTTTACATAAATTCTATTTTTGTAAAACATTAGCCCTCTTAATGTTTAGGTTAAAAATTAAAATATATAAATAATTAGTAGAGTTAAAAACTCGCATGTAATATTTTGGTTTTTTTTTTTACATACATTTCCTTCTCCTATAACTCGGGAAAGTGATAATTAACTGAATTTAACAATTCTTTATTCGAATTAAATTCATGAAAGTAATTATGCCCAACGAATAACTGAACTCCTTTGTGGGTATTACAGAGTGGGGCAAATCAGTTTCAACATAGGAAGCAATAAGTACAGTAGAGGCGAGGTGGTAGCTATGGAATGGATGGTGCAGGAGGTGCTCCAGTTTCAGTGCTTTCTGCCTACCATCTACAATTTCTTGTGGTATACTTCTAACTTCTTAATTTTACAGCACGAATATGACCTGAAATTCTGCATAAATTAAATGTTAGCTGATACTCGTTGTTTTAGGTATTCATTCAGACTTGTTTCTTTTTGGGAAACCATTTTTAATTTTAAAATGAATGGTTCAAGGAAAAACTTGCCTTCATGTCTCTAACAAGGAATGTCTTTTTGCCTTAAATACCGTGCACTATTTAAAAATGAAAAGGAAATTTTGTACTTGTAACTTAGCATAGCCCCAATACGAAAAGGCTTAGCGTCTTTTAGAATCAGTTACATTTTGGCTTTTTTGTTATTCTTGATTTAGGTTTTTGTTTAGTCTTCAAATTTTAAAAAATCCATAATTTTTGTGTAATTCTTACTATTATGTAGTTTATTTTCTTTTTAATATTTAATTAATTAAATACTATATTATAATACTTATGATAAGTAAGTTAAGTTTAGAATTCAAATTAACCAACATATAAGATATAAAATATATAAAAAAATTATACATTAAATCAAAATTATGAATTTTTAATATCTGTGGACAAAAATGACAATAAAAATAAAATAAACAAAGTAGCACATTAGAAATCAAAGAGAAACAAAGTTGCAATTTAACCTTTCAAAAAACTCTAGCGTGCAAGAAAATAAAGTCACTGTAACCCATTTCTGTATGATTCAGCTAAATTACACTCCACCCTTTAATTTTACAGGTTTTACCTAAAAGCAGCCAATGCTGATGCAGTCGTTGAGAAGAGGGTCAGGTATCTGGCAGTGCTGACACTGTCATCTCATGAGCAACTGTGCTACTGGCCTTCAACAGTTGCTGCAGCACTTGTAGTCCTGGCTGGTCTTGAAGTCAATCAAAGTTCATCGCTCAGAGTAATTGGGGTAACTACTATTGCATTATAGAACTTCCTCTTTATCTGAAACTTAGGTCAACAAAATAGGGGTTAAATAATACATGATACGGTTTTGCAATATCAGATCTGCTTCTTAATATTTTATAACATCATTTGAGCACATAAATTCAACAAAATTAGAATACAGTTGTATTTGTTGGTCTAGGTTTGCACTGAGATTGTGAAAACACTAATTATATAAATCTGCAGAGCTGTGCGGTGCCTTTTTCTTTCTGAATCGCTCATTATATGAATGTGAATAATTTATATCTTCTTTTAAGTTTTCTTCCTTTTTAGACACCTTCCACTAGAAAATTGAGAGTAGAATTTCATGTTTATAATTAATCTTATGATTTTGCAGATCCACGTTAGATCAAAAGATGAGAATTTGTACGAGTGCATAGAGGTAAGATAGTCCAATTTATTTTAAATTCTCAGTGTATTTTCTCTTCGATTTGAGGATGAAACCAGAAAAGTAAAAACTTAAAATGTCCTGATGAAAAAGTGCCACTATACAATATTTATAACTAATCTAATCATTTTATTTCTTGAGCTAAGAAAAGGCTCAGACCACGACTAGAATGAAATAAATTGTTTCCTTTATTATCATTCATTTTCTCCTTTTATTGTCGGTTTTGTTAACGTATTTAACATGAAACCAATATTTACTTTCAACAGAGCCTGGAGTGGCTGTTACGCTATATAGGATAACACACTAGTTAGAGTGGAGGCATTGGCTATACAACTCAGTTTGGTGGCAACTGTTCCTAGACAAACGACTTTCTTATTCTTGGTTGATTCTTCATTAATACAAAATAAATTCCATTCGTTTCCCTGCCCGAGAGCAAGGGAGTGCTATTTTTTCCACATGTAACTATATTGATTGTTCTGTATATCGGTATAGAAGGAAAAAAAAAATGTACACATTTTTTCAGAAGCCGTGAGAACCTTTCAACGGATAGGAAATACAGCTGTTAACTGTTAATGGCCTACAAAGATATTACAGGCTTATACAAAAGTTTATCTTGCATAATACTTGCTTCTTTCTTTCCTCTGCAGACATTACTTGGTCATTAGGAATTTTAATTATATGCATCAAAGCACCATTGTACAAAATGTCTAGATTTTCTGTTGAAGCTTTTCTAAAGATAAGCATAGAGATTTTTAGTTCATGGTGAAATATTTTTTGCTAGTGACCACACCAATAAATACACGTTTCACAGAAGTAACCAGCACTTCGGGTTACTATATGTTGCAGTTCAGATTGTTACCAAATCAAAAAGAGAAAACTGCACTGTTTACTGTGGAGTGAAAATGAAGTAGGGACCATCAAAGAAAATTTCATTGCATCAAAACGCAACTCTAGAAGAAAGACACTCAGCACAGTCAAATATAGATGTGAAAAGCAAAGCTAATATACCTATTCTTTCTCTTCATTGATCCTTTTTTTTACCATACTCTCACCGACGACCCTGTTTGTATTAAAACCCTTCCAAAAGGATGACATAAAGGGAGAAGTGAATGAAGAGGTAACTAAAAAATAACAAATAACTTGTTGACATAAATGTTGACCATATTTAGGAACCACGTCTGCCAGACAAACTTCTACATTGCTATAACAGTCAATTAAGACTTATCATTGTACAATAAACGCGCAAAATGTCTGACAACAACTATGCTAACTATGTGAGGATGTAAAGAATTGTGAGTTATATAATTTCCAGCTTTCGGTCATCATATGAATTAATAGGAACTATTGCAGGACCCATGTCCGAAGCATCCTCAAAGTTTCTCTTTGCAAATTCATCAACACTCCCTTTCCTTTCACTATAGATCATCTCGTTCCTTTCCACCTCCGCCTGCTCAACCTTCTCCTTTGTCATCGTGCTGACATCGCCGGCCGCCTTGGCTATGGCCCCAAAGGCACTGGACACCCATGAAGCTCCAGTCAACACATAAGAATTGCTCATGAAAACTGATCCGGCACTGCTTGCCTTCTGCTCTGCTGCAGCAATTGCAGACTTTGTCATCTCAGAAAGCTGGTACTTTTCATCCATTTCTTTCACCTTTCCATTCACAATAGCTGTTCCCATGCTCAGTTTGTCACTGAATCCCATTCTGCGATCAATGGAAGCAACTGTGGAAGAGGCATTTGAGGTCAACTGGTGGCGCTCATCAAAGGATTTTGCCTTGTTGATAGCATCCTTTCCTAGAATGAAACCCTTGGCAAGCATAGTGCTCATTACATCTTCTGCCTTCTTCACTGCATCAGCACTTTGGTTTGTCTACTTATAAGAGCATTGCACAACATATATTAGATACTTACAATTTGACAGTGAAGAAATTACTGTAGTGAGGGAAGAATTTGTATACAATTGCAGAAATTTTGCATCTAGACCTAACTCAAGAGCTAAAAGTTTACAGCATATTTGACTTTAGCACCAAATATAGCCCTTTAAATTCAGGTATTAATCTAACCTCATAAGAAAATGTTTTAGCAGAGCATAGTTAGATATGGTAAGATTCAAGTTGTAATTTGATTTTGTACTGTAATCTTCAGCCTAGAGTTGTTTCTATTGTGCCAGATAAGTTGCAGACATCATCATCAGAAGATAATAAATCTAAAAATCTCTAGTTATCATTTTCTTTATCAGCAAAGAATAAATAAAATAGAATGAAACACTTCATGGATGTCTCAATCCTTATACAAAAAATTCCAACACAAACTTCTTATCACCCAACCAGTTGAGGATCAACTGACATTACAACACATCATGCAATATTGAAGCCAAAAATTTCAAAGCCCAAAGTCTATCAAGAGTAGTAACAAAATGAGACAGAAATAAAACATACAAGTATTGAAAAATCATATTTGGGACACATAGAACTTCATGAAAATCAGCAAAACTTCATGTATCTCACATTTTACCACATAAGTAAATGTACTAGTAGCAGGCTAGCAGCACAGCCATGCATGATGGTCACATTTGCATGCAAAATAAATTACACAACATTAAATGAGAAACCTATTTCATTAACTTCTTTATAAGCACTTGTACTAGAAGCAAATATAAAGAAAAAATAAACTAAGTTTCTCTATAAATTATAATTAGCTTATTAATCTATTGGAAAAGCTAATACTTACCGGACTTGCTGGAACAGCATCAGGGGGCAGCTGATACTTTTCTACAGGTGTGATTGTGACATATAGATCACCTATCTTTGAACCCTGTAAAATGAAGATTAAGCACATGATTTAAAAACAAAAACACTAGAATATTTGATTTTATGCTGTTTCTATCAGTTTCAGGGATTGAATGAAAGGGTTAATAATATAATGTGAGATTTACAAAAGGTAAAAATTATTTGCATAAAACATACTGTTAAGAGAACTGCTGTGTCTGCTCCCTGTGTATCCTTAAATGTAACATAAGCAACCTGAGTGCGGTCACTTTCCCTGTAGAGACAAGCATTCAGTGTTAGAGTTTTAACAATAACAATCATGAAAAAATGAGTAAAACATTAAAGTTCTCTTACCTTTGCATCTCAATGTACCGAATATCACCTGAGAATGAAAAGAATTCTTGAATCTCCATCTTGGAAGTAACCAGTGATATGTTGCTAACCTTAACTGTTCTTATCTGTGAGAAATAAAAACAGAATGAACTTGGAAATTTCACCAAGATGGGACTTCTCACTAATAAGATATCAACAAAGGACAGAGTATCCATTTGAATGACTAACCTAAAAAATTAACTACGATTGAAGTGAACCATAAAACAGGCAGTTTTTCAAACAAAACAAAACTGAAATAGTTCTATATTCAAGTCATTTTAGGTCCCCAATTGTTATCAACTTAGAATATGAATCTCTAATAATTGTGAGGGTGTTTAGCTGATGTGTATCATAATGAAATACTGTTGGAATTTGCCAAGCTACAAAAATGCTTTTGACTTTTCATTGAGTAATTTCTATTGGAATTCCTTAACTGTATTTATCACAAGTATTAAAATGCTGTTATTGTTTCTGGCTCAGATTTTTCTGTTAGGTAGGCAAATTCATATTGCTGTGAGGGAATTCACCCCGGAAACATCATATTTGATTGCTAGATCATGCATTCTACAATCATAATGCTAACCAATGTTACTATGTAAAAATTTCTTCCTCACGTCTGACACATGAATAGTCCAATTTGGTATTGCTGTGGATTGTGGAAAAGCTTCAGCTCTTTGACCAGCATGGTCCAAAGTGGCCTGCACACAAATTGTTAATTTAAGGTAGTTCTACGATGACATGTGCAGAAGGAGAAAATGTAAAACCATGAAGTCCAACAGAAAAAAAGTGATCCCTTTTCAATTTCTTTCCAAATAATCAAGAAGATGAAAAAAAGACAGTCATATGTTAATCCCTAAAGCTGCAACAATGGAATTTAGTGAAAGCAAAGCAAGAACAGAAAGGTATAATATAATTCCTAATGAGTCAATTCAATAAGTAAGCCAAGAGGAAAGGTTATACCAAGAGACAACATCAATGTGACAGCATCCACTTGAAAATAAGCAATTCAAATTCCATGAAGATTAATCATCACAAGTCTAAGCAATGGAACTTAATGACTTGACATCAACAACAACCACCAATCTCAGTCACAGAAGCGTATAAAGTGAAAATTCTTAACATTGTAAGAAATATAATCTGGAACATACAATCATACATGTTTAGGTAGACATAAGTGTGACCACTAACTAACTACCGATTCCAACAATTGTGGGGATTTCTATAGTTGTCATTTGTCCCACTAATCTGGCATTACCCAGATAACAAATCACCCCCAAAACAAATCAATTCAGCATCAAGGTTTGATCTTTTCTGGAGGGCCAAAAAAACACCAAAACCACTTCCACTAGATCCAAAAGGGTCATTAGGAAACATTGCAGATCCAAAATTCCAAACTAGTACTTCTTATATTCATCAGAACTGCGACATCTAAACCACCACTACAAGGTTGCATTGCATCACTGAATACATAAACATGAATCAAAATAACGGCATAGTCCCCACTTGGCATGAAACAAAGACAATGAAATGCAGAAGGAGACATGAAGAAAGAAGAAACCCAGATAGGATCTGAAACGAAGTGGATCTGGGAAAAAGGGGATTGTGGATAGGTTTAGGGACTCACCGACATCTGGGATGGTAGAATGATGTGTTTGTCAGAAGCAGCGTTGGAAAGAGGCAACTTTTGAATGAGAATTGAGGTTGTTGGTTCGTTGGTTAGGTTGTGATGTAATGTAATGAATGAGTCATCATGTGACTGTTATTTGGTTTCATATGATTGATTGTGAGTGGTTGCTGTGTGGTTTTGCAGCTCATGCCAAATGTAATAAACCCAATTTTGTTAGTCAAACAAACTCAATTTAATTACTAAGTTTTTTACATTAAACTTGATCTATTTTATATGTCAAATATTTATCAACAAATACATTATAAACCACTTCAAAATAAACCTTAATAATTGAGTTATCTTTTATTGTTATATTTCTAATTCTATTATCTCATCTTCAACAAAGTTTATTACATAAACTTTTATTATGTCATTAAATCTAAATGATATTCAAATCTCTTTTGGATATATATTTGAGTTAATAAAGAGTAGTTTAGTGTGTTATATAATTAAATTAAATAATAAGAAATATTTATAAATATATATATATATATTCGCACATTTGGAGAATATTATAACATTTTTTTAGAATTACTTTTATATAAAAATACAAACATCATCGACCACATATGTTATATTATTGTTTTAGAGTAATTTATAATACTTACTTTTTTTCAATATTCTTATTAAATTTTCATGATAATTTTTTTTAATTTAAAATTTATGTTAACTTTAATTTATATTTTAGAAAAGTTATTTTGTATACTAATTTATTTTATAAGTGATTTTAGAAATTTATTATGTTACATCAATTAAATTTATTACAAATTTTCACTCACTTTTTTTAATCCAAACACTTTATTCTCTTATTTCCTTTTTTACTCTTTCTTCAATTCAAACAAAGTATTAAACTTCACATCAATACTTGAGCAATAAAACATGATCATATATTCAAATAAGTTTTAGAAATATCAAACAGACACTCGCCTCAATACTCGCAGTTGTCTTACACAATAGTTGTGATGCATCAATCTTGGAAGTTCAATCCACGATTGATGATCCTTTATAGTATCGTGATAGTGGGACTAGATCATGTTACTAAAGATCCATTTGTCTTCTCCATGAAACAACTCTATCAAGACATTAATATTATCAAAATGGAAAATGGTTAAGGTACACCTATCTCTCATGTTGGTTTAACAAAAATAAATTATTATTATTTTTTAATTATGCGTATTTATTTTTACTTTGAAGATGCCAAAGTGAAAAAGGGAAAAACAGATTATACTAATGACTTTTTTTACAGGATTGAATGACAACTACATTTAACTTTTTATGAAATTAATTTTTTCACTAAATAGAAATTATGAAACCAATTTGGAATTTGTGTTGAATTTTCACAACATCTTTGATATTGAAATGTAGTATATATTTGTAGCTTTTTGTTGAATATCAATTATATCTTTAATTGTATAATTGTCTATGTTTTAATACTTCAAAATTACAATGATTTTCTTAAGTTCATTTTGATGTCAATGGATGAATTTTGCAGATGGGTCATAACCATAATTCTTTGCAAAATGGAAGGAAAATGGATTGGCTTTTTGGAGCCGTTTTGAAGAACAACTTTGAATGTTGTGAAGATCAAATACATAAGGTTTAATGATAAAAATATGTTCTGCATAGATTGTAAAGTTGACTTGTGTTCATATAAACATATTTTTATTAGAATATTGTGCATCACTCTACATTTCAGAAGTATTTTGATGGCTCAAGTATTCAGGTTATCTCTTATTTATAACGTTTGAGAAATCTCTTATCGTTTACCACCAACTGTCATAGAATAAAAATAATTGTCTTGATATTCTTCTCTATCAATCCACAAGTTATCACTTAGTCAAGACACTACTTTGTCACTAAAGCAATCAAGAAGTCACTTAAGCAATAACACTCAAACATATAATCATTGCATATTGTTTGAATAGTAGATCATCGCTCGAGCGATATAAGCCCAAAAATACAACATTTTAATTTCAATAGTAGAAAATACTATAATAATTCATATATCGTGTTTAAACTATCACATAATACTAATTACACTTAAAAAAATGATTGTATCCTTAGTTAAATTTTTATATCCTACCTTAATTTTCCAACAACTATACACAAATTATTTGATCTAAGTAAGAGTTAAAGTCTCATATTGAACTGAAATAGACAGAAAAAGTAAGGATCCACAAATCTTTTTGCTTTAATATTTTAGATTGAAGATAATGTTAAATTCTCTTACATGAGTTTACTCATGACTTACGTTCTAAATCTCACTATTGTCCTCTCTGAGAAACATCCAACTGTGATAATTTTTTTGAATAATTTAAAAAAAAAATTAACCATTTTAAATAATATCTGTAATATATCTTCATGGAAATTTTCCTACATAAAAAAATTACATTCATGTAAAAAAAAAGGAAATATCCATACCCTTTATCACCCAATTGATCTTACATTAATTGTTAAAAATATTGAGCACACATGCTATCATAGAAGAGATACTATTTAGCAAAAGGTATGGAGATACACAAGGAAGCCTTGGGAAGAAAGAATTAAACAAAAGAGAGACTTCTCATCACATCACATTACACAACAAAAAGAGGAGTTGCTACTCTCTTTTTGAAAACTTATTCTATGACCTTTTTTTCAAAAGAAAGAATGAACCTACTCTTCCACCCCAAGGAAGAAAACAGTGGGCTTCTTGGGCTCAAGGATCTCCACAGTCCCTTCCAACATCTTGGCCACCTTGCCCATAGTGGGCCTCAACACAGGCTTTTCTTGTAGACACCACATGGCAGTCTTGACCATCCTATTAACCATGTCAAAGTGGGCCCTGCTATCATAATCATTCCTAATCTGTCTATCTAAAATCTCCTCCACTCTCATCTCCTTGAACTTATCAAAAGCCCAACCTGGGAAGTACCACTCTTCACTCCTAAGCACAGAGTCTTGGATCTCAAAGTTCCTAATTCCACTCACAAGCTCCAAAAGCACCATGCCAAAACTATAAACATCAGCTTTTGAAGTGATTGGTTCAGCAGAATTGACCCATTCAGGGGCCATGTACCCTGGTGTTCCCCTCCTCCTTGACATGGTCACCATGTCCTCCTTTTTCCTCAACTTGGCCAGCCCAAAATCTGATATCTTGGGGCAAAAATCATCACCCAGTAAAATGTTCTCAGGCTTGATGTCACAGTGCAAAACCCACTCCAAACACTCTTCATGTAAATAGGCAATAGCCCTTGCCACACCAAGGGCTATTCTGTACCTCATGTTCCAATCCAAGGTTGGTTTTTGTTGTGGGGTGTTTGGACTTGATTGGTCTTTGAGGTGTTTGTCATTGTTACTGTGAGACTTGTTGACCCTGAAGAGGTACTTGTCCATTGAGCCACATGGGATGTGTTCATAGACTAGGATCCTTTGGCCCTTCTCAGCACAGAAACCCCAAAGCCTCACCAAGTTGAGGTGGTGCATTCTGGCAATGATTGTGACTTCTGCCCAAAACTCAGCATCTCCACCTGTGACATTCTTGAGGCACTTCACTGCCACCACCCTGTGGTCTGGCAACTCACCTTTGTAGACATCTCCAAAGCCTCCTTTGCCTATGAGATTGGAGAAGTCATTGGTGGCAGCCTTGATTTCTGAGTAGGTGAACCTCTTGGGACCCCCGGCAGGGAGAAGCTCCAGGCCTAGTGTGGTGGCCATGTCCCTATACTTGATGTACCTCTTGAGGAAGGACCAGAAGAAGGCCACCCCAGCTATGAGTTCTGCAGCAAAAAGTGTGCATATTATGGCAATGTTTCTGGCAGTGGTGTTTGAGTCCTTTGGAGGCAGTGGCAGGCTCAAGTTCACTGGGCATGTGGTTTGCATCACCTCAGTGAGGCCAATGAAGTTGGATGGTGTTGACTCAGATTTATCAACTTTGAGAAAAAAGGCGGCTTCAGTGCCTGGTGACCAGTACCCAAATTGAAGGTTTGTCCCAGTCAACCACACACAGTAGCCAGTTCCATCATATTTGAACCCAAAACCAAGACAAGTTTTATCTGTTGAGCAACCGGACTCACAGATTGTAAAGTTCCCAGCTTTAATTTCTGTCAAACTGCCATCACTGGTGTAGTTCACATAGTCCAACCTCACAAATTTGGTGTCTTGTGAAAGAGACTTTTTCCTTGTGCAACCCTCTTCAGATCCACCTTGGTTTGGGTTGAACCCAGATGGGCAAACACAATGAGTAGAACTGTTCAAATCCTCTCCAGGCACACAAATTGCATTAGACCCACATTTGCCCTTGATCCTGCACATCTCCCATAACCCTTTCCAAACCTCAACCCACTTGTTATTCTGCTCAGGGTAGAAGCTATAGATCCTCAGATTCCCATCATCATCAAGGACCACTTTCCTCAATCTGGGGTCTCCATAATCTGAAGTGAGAAAAGAGTTACCTACCATGCTCATTTTCCCTGCATCATCCATGCCCACCAAGGGATTTGGGGTGCCATAGTATTGATCAGCAGTGGAGTTGAGGACCAGAAACTGAGACTTGATGAACCTGAATTTCCCATTGCTGGAGAGAAGCTCAATCCCTGTGAAGTTCTGGTTGGGCAAAATGGTGTTGGTGGGGTTCCTGAAGCTGCTCCAGTTCCCAAAAACCAAGTTTCCATTGTTCTCAAGAACAAGTTGGGAAGCATTAGTATTGGCAGTATCCTGAAAGGGTGAACCATTGAGGAGAAGTTCAAATTCTGAGGTGATGACAAGAGAGCCAGAACTGTTGACCCGGGTGGTGTCACTCCACACAATACCTTTGGCATTAGGGACTTGAGAAAACCAAATGGAAAAGGTGAAGAGGGTGGTGTTTGGTAGGGGAAAGAAGCCTGCAGTGAAGTTTTTGTTGGTAGAGATAAGGGTTCTGTTCTGAGATGGTTGCCATGGGGAGTGTGAGGTGTTGAAGGATGAGAATTGTTGTTGGGAGAAAGAGGGTTGAAGATTGAAGAGGAGGAAGAAGAAGAGGGTGAGGAGGAAGAAGGAAGGGGTGGAGAGAGGCATGGTTTGGTCAACTATTGTGCAGTGAATGAAATGCAAACATTTGTGGTTGGTTTGGTTAAATTGAAGAATCAGTGGCGGCTATCATATTTGAGCGTGTAGACTTAGAAGATTGACTTGACTCTCTTCTGTTCTATGCTTTTATCAGATTATGTCATTGCTTCATCCTCATTTTTGGGGTAAAACTTTCTCATCTTATTTTAAGCAACCATCATTTTGTAACCAAAAATCAAAAACTTCATTAAAAACTTGAGAGAGCAAGAACAGAAAAAGAACATTAATTATTTGATGGCCCTCTGATAACAACAACTTGCATTTGAACATCTTGAATATTCCTATTTCTGCTACCACTTGCATTTGAACATCTTCAAACAAATAGATAAACATATTTCTGCCACCACTTGCATAATTTTATTACAGTCCTCAGTTTTATCTACCATTTACTTTGTTGCAAAATGTTATGAAAACCAGAATCTATGTACTGCGGCTATATTTGACTGATTTTGGAGCCGCTCCAATTGGGTTCAACTTTCACATCTGAAGTGTTCAACTGTAATGTTTGAAAGAGGAAAGTTGTGTTCAATAAACAACCTTATATATGTCAGAAAAAGAACCAAAAACTAGTCTCTGTTCATACATGGAATCAAACAAATAATATAAACAATATGTTTAGTTACAGTTTATTCGTACAAAGTAAATAATAATAAACTGATTTTTTTTTTATAATTCTGTACATAATAATAACAATAACAGAAAAAAATACATCATTAATTTAATTTAGAATAATTAAATTTATAAATTACAATCATCCTCTAACCGTACGATTAAATCCACCCTCTAAAATCAGTGGTTATTAGAAGGGGTGTTATTTTTTAATTGACCAATAATATTCTTTTCAAAAGTGGTTATTTTTTATATTAAAATATCTTTAATTAAAAAAGAGAAAAGTTAAATATCTGACAAACCATTAGAAAAAAGAGAAGAGTATTTAAATATTATTATTTTAGAAAAAAATATTAATTAATACGAGATAAAGTTAATTTTGTGGAAGAAATGGATGAGAGAGAATGATTGGCGGTGCATTAGACTTTTCTACCAAATAACAATTAATATTTGCCGATAGAAAAAAGAAAAATAATAATTTAATATATAAATTCCATATTCCTATTATTAGATATTAAAGGAGAATTTAGTAATTCAATATTTAATCACCTTTTGGTTGAATCTTAAAATTACAATTAAAATTCAGTAATAAACTATTTATCAATTAATTAATTCTTTTATTTATCATAATCTTAATTAATTTTATGCTCACAAGAATTTTTTTATATGTGATTTTTTTTTAAAAATATTTCGAATTTCATGATAGAGAATTTACAAATTTAAAAAGAAATTCACTCTTTTCATTAGATTTTTTTATTTATTATTTACATTATTATAAAGCACTTAGAGTAATTTGAACGTTCAAAAGTCAAAGTCTTTAGTATTTGAATTCATTTCATATTCCACAAATGCCCCGTAAAGAGGAGTGACAGATTTATAAGAAATATTTTGGTATGGTAAAAATTACTTTTAGGTGTACGAATTTTTTGGATAAAATATATTAAAAATTAAAAATAATATTGATATATATTCTTCTGGCTCAAGATTTGGTCAATAAAATATCTCTCCAAGACAATAATTGGTACTTTTAATCCATTGAATACCCTATCTAATGTTATAATAATGGGTACTTTTAATCCACTGACTTTTTTTTTATCTAATATTATACCTATTTTTTTAAATAATAATTAGATTTAAAGATAAATTTATTATATGAACTAAATTAGATATTTTTTAAAAATTAAAAAATATTAATATTTAAAATTATTTATATTATTAATAAAAAAATTATAAAATAAATTTTAAATTGGTATCAAGTTACTCAGATTTTAGGTACTAATATTTTGGATTTTAAATTAATTTCTAAAAAATAAATAAAGATTAATTTAAAATATAAAATAATTAGTAGTTAAAATCTTGATAACTAATCATTAGATACTAATTTAAAGATTATTTTGTAAATTTTTATTAATAATAAAAATTATTTTAGATATCAATTTTTTAATTAAATAATAACTAATTATTTTAATTTTTAAAATTAGTTTCTATTTAATATTTTTTTTATCAATCTATTCACAACAAAACAAATTATTATTGAAATTTGTGAATGATATGATGACGATAAAAAAAATTTCAATTTTTTTAAAAAATTTAAAATGTAAGTTTATAAATTCATTATAATATAATATTATAAATATATAAAAAATTGTTAAAAATGAAATTTCATCAAAGTTAATAAAATTTGAATAGAAATTATTATAAGATATTTAAATATATTGATCTAAAAATATGTATTAAATTTTAATATATTCATAATAAAATATGTATTAAAGTTACATAAAATTTATTTTTATTAATAATTGCATTTCCCATTAGTTAAAAATATTGTCCAACATATGTTTTATTATTGTTTTAATCATACATGTTTTTATATTAAAATATACATAATATTATTACTTTTTTAAATTAAAAATTTTAACATTAAAAATAATATGTATAATATGAATTAAAAATTTATAGAAGTATTACTTATCCAGCTGTATGAATATATATATACTTGGGATAACTTAGTGCTCGACATGTGTACATTTATGGTGAAAGGGTAAATTAGTAATTGTCACATGTTTCTCCTCCAACTACATGGGACCAATATTCAGACCTTCTTCTACTTTCATTTGCGTATTTAATTACGTGAGACTATTGAGAGTATTAGAATAAAGGAATTGAAAATTTGTTTTTGAAATTACTTTTTAATTTTTTAATATTATTAAAGTTTATCGTTTCTTTTGAAATATTGCTTATTTTAGAGTTCAAAACTCCGTTATGATTTTGTTCTTAAAATATGTTTCAACGATGTGAGATTATTGAGCACACTAAAACGAACATGAATTGAGCTTTAAGGGAAACGAATGTTCATTTTTGGAAAAACTTTTCTATTCTTATAGATGATGTCAATGTTCTAAGATTTAGTGTGTGAGTGATAGAAAAGGGACCAGCTACAATAACTACTGTAATTAACTAGCTTTAGGGTAAAATTTCTCTATTTTTTATTTCCAGCATTACTCACTTATATATGTGAGTTTTTAAGTTAAGAATCATTGGGCTGACAGAGGTCCAGTTACATTCCCATTTACTAACTGTACTATCCTATTCCATTATGTAATTCTTCATCCATGTGGGTTGTTTTGGTTGTCTTTTGGGTCTTTCTGTAGTGTTGGACCCTTCTCTATCAGTAAGATAACATCTTTAAGATTAATCATTAAGTATTGTCCATTTCAAAGTTCGAAACTCCATCATAGTTTTTTTTTCCTTAAAAGACGTTTCAAACAGTTAAGGGAGGAAGGCCATTGCCTCTAACCTTAGCTCCTAAAAGGTGTGAGACTATTGAACATACCGAAACAAGTCTCCCAATCGAGGTTTAAGGGGAATGAGATTCTTCTTTGGAACCAATTTTCCATTCTCACAACTTGTATCAATGTTCCAACCTTAAGTTTGTTGAAATAACATCGTTTAGTCAATCATCATAAGCAAAATATTGTTAGTTTTGAACTCCACCATGATTTTATTTTTAAAAAGTATCTCAGCATATTAAAAGATAAATATGTATTTAAATTGTCATAGTTCTCAATTTTTAAAAACTATTAAGTATATTAAAACACAACTTAAATTGTTAATTAGGGATCTAGAAATAAAGAAAAGTATGTAAATGAATAAGTGTATAAACAATCATGACTTTATAAAAAAATTATATTAATTTGTTTTTAATTTTAATTTATAAGTTATGTTAAAAAGCATTACTTTGAATATTTTTCATTTTTTATGTTTAAAATAAAATTGTATTTGTCATGCACCATTTATCTCATCAGCTTCTTGGTGCTTGACTATGAGGTCCTTCACAAGTTGCTTTCTAGGGTTGTGTCATGCAAATACATGAACCCATCATCATTCATATATTAACAATATTTAGGTGGCGCACCATTATTTAATTCATTTTCATCTTCTAGATTCATCCACTTATCTTCTAAACATTACTTTAATATTTAATATAAATTTAATTATATTACACATGTGCTCACAACATTTTACCTATATTTAAAAGAAAATAAAACCTCGATTTGTAGTTTTAAGTACAATTTTTACGTTAATTAAAATAAAACATAATTCTAAATACGATTTTTACAATTAAATTAAAAAATAAATAAAATTGTGTTTTAAAAGCACAACTACTGTGAAGTTATGTTCCTAAAACACGATTTATTTATTTTAATAAATTTTAATAAAATACTCGAGATTCTTAATTTCCAATTCAAATTGCACCTTCAAAGTATCAAAGTGTGCAAACTGAATTGAATCATTCCATGCTAAAAAAATCAAACATTTATGATAAATTTTATCTTCTATCCAAGTAGGTTTTGCCACATGGTCTAATTTATGTACCACTTGAGTACGATTAAGTTATGTATTATTATGATGAATCAATTAATGATATTAATGATCATATATGAGTGGAAAATTGCATATATATTATTTTCAGTCTTATTGGAATCTTATCAATAAATTTGTTTGGAGAGACTTAACATTGGTATTAGAATCGATGATTTATTTTGATGACTAATTTATATGAGTAGTCTTAACGACGGAAGTTTTAAACAAGTTGATCCGGTTATGTGAACAATAATGTGATATAAGTAAGGGTGGTTAGAAATTATTCCGCTTGAACGAACTACAATAACAAAAAGTGGATTAAACTCTTACTTGATGAGGAAATTATTAGGAATCCAAATATAAATTTAAGTACTACATTGAGTAAAAATGAGAAAAATGAGTAATATATGAAGAAAAAAACCTATAAATCCATGACATTAAGGTTTTAGGTGAAATATGCTTAAATCCAATAATCCAATATGGTATATTTTTTTTTTATTTGATTCAAAGTTTCATTGGTGTAGAATTCTAGTCAATTCCCTTAAAAGAATCAACATATATAAATGATTCTTAATTATATACCATCATGAAGAGTTACCTCTTCTATTTTTTTTAATGTTGTTCTTGGAGTTGTTCCTTTACTTTTAAAATATGTCAAAAAAAAATAAATTATTTTCTTTCCCTATCAAGTTTTATGTCAAGTTTAAGATAATATTCTATCCAATTATAGATGGTTTCAGATGCAAAATTTACACTTTTATCAGAAGAATAAAAAAACATCTTCTATTGTGTTTTCAAGAAATCAAAAGATCTTGGTCACACTAAAAAAAATCTTAATATACTAAAATATTCATTCAATACCTTTTGCCTCTTCTTCTAAATCATGATTCTCTAAAGTATGTTTCTAACTTTTATTTATTTATTTTAGTTTGTTCTAATAATGATCATTACTATGGGTAAAGATTTGAAAATAATTATAAAGAAGCAAATGTTGATTTAGAGAATTTTTAAAGTATACGTAAAATTGAATAAATTGATAAATTTTAATTATTTTATGTCATTTAATAATTAACATTTCTTTAAAAAAAATAAGCTAATAAAAAGGTTTAGGAATGAAAGTTTATTACTAATGAAGTAAGTCTAAACATTTTTCTTCTTTCAATTCTCAAGTAATATTAGTTAAGCTTTTTAAAACTATTTAGATGCCAGTATGATCTAATTGTAGTGTTTCAATCAATTAAATAAAATGTTATTTGTATAATTTGTTATCGCATCACATGTTTCATTCATCATTATTTATTTGTTTTTTTTTATCATATCATACTTTGATAAACTTCATCTAACACAAATAGAGTAACTTTGTTCAAGGAAAACAAATAGGAAAAAAAAACCATAACTCTAAAGTTCATATTAATAGGACTAACTTAAGTATATTAAAAAAAAAAATCAAACTTCGAAAAAAACAAAGATGCCTAAATTGAAATTATGGTTTTATATAGTTTCATATTTTACACTACATTCATTTACAAACTTTGTTCATTTTTCTTTCTCTTAAAAGTACATAACGTGAAAAATAATTTTGAAGCCAAAAGTTAGTTGAGAGGTGAACTCTTTTCTTTTTAATTTTAGTAAACCTATATAGACTTAAACTTGTATTTGCTAATAAGGTATATGTGATTGTATATTACGTGTGTTTTAGCTTAATTTTGTGATGTTTTATAGTTACGTCGTTTTGTATATGTAATTATATATTTTCTTTTTCTGTTAGAAGCAGTTTTTCTTTGCTGTTGAATATTATGTTATACACTTAGATTAAGAACTTGACTTTTCTAACATTAACCATTTGTTGGACGTTACCATCATTTTGTATGTGTAATGTGTTTAGGGTTTAGGGTTTAAGTTTTTGTATTCACAACTCTAGTTGGACGTCTATAGTTTATTTTTGTAACTTGTATTCGGTTTCCATTCTGTAATATTTTTATATGTTTTGAAATAATTTATTGAAAGAACAATTATGTGAGACATTTTAGGATTGATACATGTGTATGTTAGACCATAACTATTTGAACTTTTTGTCATGGTAGTCCTTTGGATAAGTCCTCCATATTAAATTATTGTTTCAGTTGAATTACTTTGGTCTTGATTTGTGGAAGAGCTGATTACAACGAATACGTCTAAAAATTCCAAAATTTTCTCTACAAATCTTGTTAATTTGACATATACTTCAATCATTATAGAAAATGAAAATTAAGATTTCAAATTAAATTATATTTCTTCTTCTAAGATCCTTCAAACAATGTATTTCAAACTCAACTTCTTTCATATATTTTTTTTCTCGAGCAAAGTAGTGTAGAGATAAATTAATTTTAACCAATCTTTATATACATTTGTGATTTAAAAATTGAAGAAAAGTAGTGTTGTAATGGAATAAAACTTAAGGCTACATGTCAATGAGGAATCAATATCCTTTCTATCGAGCTTAATGTTCAATTTTGATCCTTAGTAATTTTTATTCAAATTTTGCTTTCCAATTTTTTACTTAAAACTTCAAGAATTGTCGTTTTGTATTCAGAATGCCCACAAATTGAAACACTGAAACCATTTATTCTTGGCTCGAAATCCACTAATCAAATCATCATATTTCACTCAAAATCCAAAATTTTCAAACTTTTCAAAAACATTCACCAAAATTTTCCAAATTCTAAACAGTTCAAATCCCTTCCCCATTCTTGATCCATTCTAAACACCAAATCATTTGAGTAAAAAATGAACACCTGAAAGTTTTAATCGCTTTCATAATTTACACTTTGAGTAATAATTTACATCATCTAATAGCATAGTTGATCATGAAAAGCATAACCAAATCCTGTTTTTCATGCTCACTGCAATGAAGTCTAAAAGAAAGAAAACACAAGTTGAACTGAAACTTGTTCAGCATCTCTGGTTTCTTGCATCCAATATACCACTAAATTTAAAAATCCAAAAGCCAACCGAAGACCATGAAAGTTTAAGGAGTACAAGGTGTAGTATAAGCCCAACTATAGACACTATAAAGTATAAACCAACCCTATAAAGAGTTCCAAAGTTTGGGGAAGAAGCAAAAGAAAATAGACAGAAGCAGTATTGAAAATGTAAACCAAACTTCATCTTCCATCAGAGGAATTAAAAGAATTAGCAAATCCAAATGGCCTAGTTGGTATGCTAGACTGTGTATTTTCTCCACTGGTAAGCATTGATGAAGAGGTTGATCCATCAAATGTGTTCCTTCCTCCAAGAGCCTGCCACTTACTGAGTGCTTGTGGCAATGTCATGTCCAAGTCAATTCCATAAACATCTTCATCATCTGTCTCAGAAGGCTTCCAAATCTCCACAAGAGGGGCTAGGACATTCACCACATGGCTCATGTCTGGACGCTGGTGAGGTTCTCTTGCACAACAGTGACCAGCCAACTCAGCCACAGTCCTGCAACTGGGTAAGGCCTCCTCATCAACACACATTATGGGGTCAACAATCTTGCCAAAAGAGTCCTTGTTCAGTAGCATCCTCCTGAACCATGTAACAAGGTGGACATTCTCTTCTGGTTGGCTGTTGTCAATTGCTCTCCTCCCTGTTAACATCTCCATCAGAATCACTCCATAGCTGTAAACATCAACCTTTGTTGTAACTCGTCCAGTCACTGCCAGTGATACCATTTTAGTTAGCAAGGAATTGGATAAATAGGAGGAAAAACTACCTCTGTGCTATAATGTCATGAACTACAATTGGTGAAAAAAAACCACTATGTAATTGGCCTATGTAATATGAAGCAATAATGTACACAGTTGTAGATAAAGCATGGCACAGACATTGTAATCTGTAAAGGGAAAATAATGCTTTAAGAATATGTACTTTTTGTCATACCAATTTTAAAAAGTCTGTGAATTTAGTCTTTTCTAATACTAAAACTTAATATCCAGTTACGTTCTTAATGATCAGAGTTGGAAAACAACCAAATTCATATATTTGTTCTAGAGTTTATGGAATAATTCACTAATTTAAAAGTACAATAACTAATTCAAGGATGAAAGAATACACAAATAAATCATGTTCCTCTTTCTATATGTGCCGCTAACACCATGAAGTATACTCATTCTAATGATCATTGTTGAAGAAAAAAAACCACAATGTGATTAGGCTGTATAGGATTGCATATCAAACAAAGTATTTCAATGGTTTTTAGGAAGCACACAGAAAAAAAAAAAACTAATAAGTCGTTTTGTTGTCTTCATATGCTAACATTTAATAAACAATCTGTCATCATTCTCAATACAGTTGTTTCCAGACAAAATTTGAGAAAAAAGTCATAGTAGTTAGACTTTTGCAATCAATCTTTTCCTCCATAGCTTATTCATTAACTCCAGGGGTTCATATGAGAGACACTACAGTAGAAACCTATAGCACAATAAGTGCCTACATGTTGCAGATTCATCATCCATTCTTAAAGTATATGACAATGCTGGATAAGAAAATTTCACATATGACAAGCAGAACAAATAGTTCTCCCCTAAATTTTTTTCAGATGTGTTAACTGTATGAAAACAAAATTTTCAAAAGCAATTTAAATTTGTACCTGCATACTCTGGAGCCAAATATCCAAAAGTACCAGCAAGCCTAGTTTCAAATGAGGTCTGTCCTTCTGGGGCAAGCCGAACCAATCCAAAGTCTGAGACTTTGGCCCGCATATCATCCCCAAGCAAGATGTTTGATGGTTTTAGATCCCTATGGATAAAAATTTGTTGGGCCAAACCGTGAAGATATTCAACACCTCTAGCAACATCCAAGGCAATGGAGAGCCTTCTCTTCCAATCCAGTGGTTGTATCCCTTCTTCTTTCCAGTCAAATAAATGTTTACTGAGAGGACCCTGAGGCATGTATTCATACACAAGAAGCTTCTCATGTCCATCCAAGCAGTGGCCTTCTAGTGCAACCAGATGTCTGTGTCGAACCTTAGTAAGTACTGCAATTTCAGACTCAAACTCTCCCAGCCCCTTCTCACCCATCATTCCAGATTCCATCCTTTTCACTGCAATTTTTGTTCCATCGTATAATTCCCCTTTGTACACAGTGCCAAAACCACCTCTCCCCAATATGTTTCCCTGACTGAAATTGTTTGTAACTTGTCTCAAAACTTGGATTGAAATGACCATACTACCAGCCTCCACATGTTGAATACTACTAGCTGGACTGAGAGCACTAATTCCTCCTCCTCCACCACCACCACCACCACTAACACCAGCATCTGCAACACTTATCTTCAGACCATTTCCATCTCCAGAATAACGAGGATGTACTACTATTGCACTAGGACTTTGAACTTTGCCTGCGCGCTTACGTTTTCTACTATACATAAGAACTATGAAAGCCCCTAAACCAAGTAAACTGACACCTCCCAACACAGTGCCAACAATTGCTCCAGTATTATTTTTCGTAACTTGACCTCCAGATTTACCCGGAGAACTGGAGTCTGGTGGGGCTTGAGGTTTATCCTTTCCAATATCAGGATTCCCATCAGTTTTAACAGCTACACCCCCACGAAAAGACGGCACCTTTCCGAGCAATTGATTGTTGGAGACATCCAATTCTACCAAAAGAGGCATGCTGGTGAGTTGACTTGGTATGGTACCAGTGAGGCTATTGCCTCCAAGAAGCAACTTTGTCACAGATGTAAGCAAAGCAAAACTGGGAGAAATGTTGCCAGAGAGATTCATGTTCTGCAAGTTAATGACGGAAACGTTACCATTTGCACAAACAATCCCCAACCATCTTTGACCACAAGGGTCATTTCCCTTCCAACTTTCAGCAAGTCTTAGAGGATATCCAAAAGGTTCAACAACAGAAAGTAAAGCATCCACAAGAGGACTGCATGGCTTACCAGCCTCCATTGTGCAAAAACTATTGATCCCCTTCTCTAAATCATTATCAACCTGCACTCCATTTCTGAACAAGGGAGGAGAGCCTTGAAGTAAGTTATTGGTCAAATTCACTACTTTAAGTGCAGGAAGAGCAGTGAGAGAGGGTGGAACAACCCCAGTTAACTGGTTATCCCTAAAGCTCACATCATATAGTTGATCATGTTTTGACAAGTCCGGTATAGGACCTGTGAACGAGTTACCATGCACCCAAATTTGTTTCAAATATGTCATGCTCTTTAGCACATCAAGGGTACCATTGAGTTTACTACCACTTTTCTGACCATTCAACCAAAGTGTCTCCAGAGAACTCCCAGAAAGGGTTGCAGGCAACCCTCCTTCAAGAGAATTGAAACTCAAGGCAAGAGAAACCAAACCTGGGAAGGGACCATCTTTACCAAAAAAATCAGGGATTTTCCCCACAAAACCAGCATTGATTGCAGAGAAACTCCTGAGAGCCACACATTCCTTGAGGCTATCAGGAATCCCCCACTGTGAAAAAGGGTTGTAGCCAATGCTCACAGACTGCAAATTGGTCATGCCGGTGAAGAAATCACCCGGAAAGGATTGGAAATTGTTGTTGTGGATGAGCAGAACCTCAAGGGACTTTGGCATGTTAGGAAATGGCCCAGTGAAGTTATTGCTCATGCACTCAAACCGTGTCAACTCCGAAAGCTGCCCCAGTTCCTTTGGCAGAGAACCCTGCAAACTCTGTCCCCCAATTTGAATTGCAGTGACCCTCTTCATGGCGCTGCACTGAACGTGCTTCCATTTACACACATCCGGGTCATTCCATTGAAGACCATCCGATTCTTTGACGGCCTTCTTCAACATGTTCATCACAACATCATCTTGACACCACGCACACTCAAACCCCACAAAAAACAACACCCCAACAACCCAAGAAACAAAACCCATATGGCCACGATGCGATTCCCACGCGATTCTCAACGTCACGGGAAATCGCAGACAAAAATGGCGACGATGACTCCAAAAATGTAGACGTTACCGTGATTTCGCGTTGTGATCACTCCAAAAACCTTGATGCTGCACCCACCAGAATCACGTTCTTGGACTGTTTCTCAAAAACCTCGACGCTGCACCCACCCAGAATCACGTTCTTGGACTGTCCTCCAAAACCTGGCACACTCTCACAGAAAGCGCAAGAGGGTGGCGAAGATTCGCAGCAATGGAGAGACAACAAAAGGGAGAAAAACCCAGAAGAAAAAAAACGATCTTTTTTTTCTCTCTCTATTCTCTGTGATCACAGTCACTCACACAGCATTGTGCACTCGATAAAAAAGATACCCCGAAAGGAAAGAAAGGGAATTTTGGTTTAGAATGTGATAAAAAGCTGGAAAAAAGATTCGGGGTGGGAGAGAATTGGAATATAAATGAAAGGTGGAAGAAAGAGCGAATAAGAAGAAAACAGAGAAAGAAGAGTTTAAGGTGTGTGACAGAGAACAGAACATACCATGAACATGAAGAAGAACACGAATGAATGAACATGCGTGTGGGACCCAGTTTCCTCGAATCGGTGTTTTTGTAGGTAACGCCTTCACGTTGAGGTGTAGTAAATAGTTAAGGATGAGTTAAGTAGAGCGTGTTTTTTTGGTGGGTTGGTGTTTCGTGAGTTGGAATTTTAATTACGGTTTTTAATTTTAATCCATTTTCTCCAACAAACATATCCTAGAGCCACCAACTTTTCTTTTTTTCATAAATGTTTTTTTTCAATATTTTTTATTATAATATATATTCTTCTGCCCTTCCATCAATTCAAATGGTTACATGATGTTCGGACACTTTTCTTATATCACGTATCTTGTCGGATACGTATCGGTGTCGATACACGTAGGACACTTATCGGTTAAGTATTCAATTCAAAAAATATTTGTTGAATTTTTAAAAATTTTAGCACAGTTCTAACACAATTTTAAAAGGTATAAATACAATAATTTTCTAAAAACTCAAATTTTTTGTATAAATTTTTATTATGATTATAAAAATAAGGAACAAATTCTTTTGAATCAGTGAAAAATATCTTACCTGCTCTCAAAAGAATCTGAAACATACTTTTACACATAAATATTATTTATTTATTTTTAATTTATATAATTTATAGATCCGTGTTTCTGTGTCCTACATTTTAGAAATTATACGTATATCTGTGTCCTATCCGTGTCAGTGTCCGCATCCGTATACATAGGTTACAATTTTAACACTCATATTTCTTTTTCTCATTTATCTTCAAATCAATTTATATTTATTGTTATTCTTGTTTTGTGTGAACGAGGTTGCGAAACGGAGACAAAAGAAACTGATGTTTTGTTCGTTACATAGTAACTGTAATTTAGTTTATTAAACAAATTTAAATGGATTCATGTTTTCAATTTTTGATTAATGGTTTATCAGTATATTTTTCTCTTTCAATCAAAATTACTTTAATTAGTTGATTGATACAAAGAAAAGCAATGATTCACTATTATAAGAAACGTTGAACTTCTATAAACGAGAAAGAAGGAAAAAGAAAAATCATAGTTAAGGGATTTGGAGAGAGATTAAAAAAAATATGTAACGAGATTTGTTTCCATTATTTTTTTCTGTTGAAATGTTATGGAAATTATTATTTTGATCTTGTAGTTATGTAGTTAAATTGTAGTGGAATTGTTTTTTTTTTTTTAATACTATTGAAGTATTGCTTTGTATTTAGTGATTATATTTTAAGGTTAATTTTAATTTATAATGCTTAGAAAATGAAAAGTTATAATTGTATAAGAGTTAAATATGTTTTTTTTTATATAATCTTATGATTTTAGTTCTTCTAAATACTTATAATATTGAAATGGATTATTGTTTTATGTGAACTTATATTTATAATATTATAATATTTATGAGGATTGTAAATTTTTTATAATTGGGTGTATGTTATTTTATATTTATTAACTAATTCATTAATTAATTCTACTAAAATATTCATGATTAAATAAGTTACTTTATCATTTCAAAATTTATCAATTAAAAATTGATTTAGAAGTTAGTTTTTTCAAATTCAACTATAACATTCTTCGAGGATGATGATTTTCTGTTCTCCACCATGTTTTTTTGGCAATTTTTAATGGTAACATTTTCTCCCTCTTTTTCTTCTTATTTTGATTCTCTCTTCAATGCTAAAGAAATTGGATTTGAATTGTTAAAAATGGTGTATTAAAGTTTTGATCTAGTCTACAAATAAAGGAAAAATTAGTATTAGTGAAACTCTTTTATTTCCTTAAGAAAGCTTGTTACAAGGAAAGTTTTTAGTCTTTTTTGGAAATTTGAAATTGGAAATGTTATTTTCCTATGTTTAGTTTATGCTTTTAAAAACATAACATTTCAAGGAAACTATGGTTTCCCATAATGTTTTTTACTCAAGTTTTTCACCAAACTGTTCAAACAGAGAATGTAAATTCTAACCTTTTTAAATTGAAATTTTAATGCAAAAATAATTATACATGTATAATATAATATGTTCCTATGTTGATTAATTTATTTAATTTCCTTTCAAGAAAAGTTATTTAATGTGATATAATTAAAATTTATGGTAACATTGTTATGTTACTTTTTTAATATTTAAAAATATATAAATATTTTTTACAATCTAAAATTCATTATGTAATATCTCATTCCCATCTTTTCATAAACATGTATTTACTTTTTTAAGATTTTTCTATATTCTTTCTATACCTTTATCCATTTAAATATAGTCTTTTTTACTATCCGATTGCATCTCATAAATTATTTTTCTTGTAGTGATTTCTTATTCGAGTTAGAAGCTTCTTGGAAAAAAGAGAAGTTTCAAGTAAGGGAAACTATTTTAGATTATTATAGTTAATGAATTTGGAATAGAGTATGTTCATTTGTGAAGATTTTAGTAGCATGAACCTTTGTTTCATGTTGAGTTTGAAGTGTTTGGGTTGCATGTAAGGATAAGTCGTCTAGCTAAACTTGAAAAAAAATTGTTGCATTTTAGTCTGATGTTCTCCAATTGCATGTATGGAAGCTAAAAAACACATGTTGATATTGCTTCTAACATTCTCTAGTTACATGTAAGAACGTTTGATGCATTTGTATCTAATGTTCTATGGTTGCATGTAAAAACTGAAAAATATTTGTTACAATTATGTCTAATGTCCTCCAGTTGCATGTAGAATGAGTAACTTTAGTTGCAGTGTGTATGATGTTCTTCATGATCATGTTGAGTCTGGAATCTCCATTTTTTGCATGTGAAATTATAGTCTCTCCTTATTTATCTAAATCAAAGAATCCAATTTATATCAAGTTGTGAAAGTAATGTATAGTCATTTACAGATCAAGAATGAAAAAGTCTTATGACATGACATGAGAATATGGTTTGAAGAACATAAGGAGATAGTTTCATTTTTATATGTCTATTTGCTAGTGCAAAAGGATTCTCTCAATCACTATAGTGAATGTTTCGTCTGATACCCTCACTCAGCGAAAACAAATACATTCAAGCACATGTTTTATCTTAGTCGCTAAGTGAGATTATGGTCTGATACCTTTACTCAATGAAGGTAGATGCACTCAAGTGGAAGTATCGTCTAATTCACTTTATTGGATGTTTCACTAGTACAAAGTATGAATTCTACAACTCTCTATAAAGATGGTTTGTAAAGAAAAGTCGTTATAAAAGAGGCGGTGACATTTTTGTAGTTTTGGACAAAATTTTAGAATTTTTGAACCGTCGTTTTATATATATATATATATATATATATATGGTTTAGACATCTCTAAAATGATTTCTATTTATTTTATTTTTTTAATAAATAATTATTTTTTTTCTTTAAAAATCTATTCATTATATCAGTACAATAGTTTTTTTTCATACAAAATATTATGTTTTGAATTATTTTTATAATTTTAATTCATTAAAATAAATGAATAAGTTTTAAGTAATAATTATACTTTGGATATAAAATAAATATTAAATCAATTAATTCCTAATCAATCAGAGTATGAATAAAATGATTTTATATTACAATCTCTAGAATGATTGTATATGCATCACTCTGGTTAAGATATTTATTTAAAATTTTGTTAGAGGTCTTTTTCCATATTAATTTTATTCCTTTTACAAAATTATATATTCTAGAAATCATGTTTAATGTTATAGATACATTTGGTAACTTTTAATGTATTATTGGAAAAACACTAAATGTGATATACTGATTTCATGCTTATAACATCTATCACGAAGTTTCGATATTCAATTTTGGATATTCAATTTTCTTTTTCAATATTGTCGTTTTGAAATAATATAAATAAGTTTCAAAATAAAAGACATAATTATTAAAAAATCCCATTTTCTCGGAATAATATATTTTCATGCCCAATAATATTTTCTAATTTTTATTTTGTACTAAACATCCACAAACTTTTGGTGAAACACATAATAATTCCACCAATATATAGTTGTAAATAAAAAAAAATATGTAACATACTATAGATTATAAAATCATGATTTTACTTTTTCTTTCAATCATCACTTATTTTGTGTTTATTGAGAGAGGTTGACCACATGTATACATTACTAGGATGAAAAATATGATGTATATTCTTCTTTCTATATTGAAAAATCATACATTACTATGATGTAGAAAAATTTTATAATATGAGTAATGATACATTGATAATCCAATTTTTTATATAATCACGTTACAATTCTCAATACTATTTTTTTTATAATTTTTTTTTTCATGTTAGGCATTATTATTTAACTTACATCTCAGCTAGACTGACAGCTCAAGTAACAACAATCATCTGTCATAACATGATACAATCCTCAATATTATTATTTTAATATTTTTTGTTTCATTTAATTACAAACGTACTCTTTATTTTATATATATATATTATTTCTAAACTCATCACATCAAAAGTTATATACAACTTTAAGAGTGGTCAATGCATTATTTTTCTATGAACATATCATTTTGAAATAAGTAAATAAAAAGTTCATATTGAAATAACATTTAAATAAAAGTGATGATATATGATATATTGATAACTCTGTATCACATTACAATTGGAGGAAGAAACAACACTTCTTACTAAAGTTAAACTATCTTAAAATTATACTCTATTACATCACATCACAGTTGTAAATTGATTTCAGAGTTGTCAAAGTATCATTTTTCTTAAAAAAAACATTTAGTAATTAATACTACATGCCTATCCATCATCACTTAGGTCCTTTCTGAAATCAATTTACAAGATTTGATGAGCGTTGATCCAACCTTCAGTGTCCACGAACCGTATACTTGTCATGTTTGTGATAGTTGCTGGATCCAATTTCTTCAACCAACTCACTCTCCCTGACAAGGATGAACCAGGTCCAAAATTATCACTCTCTGCGAATGTTACTTTAGCTCTGCATAAATGTAAAAAACCAGTTTATAAGATGAGGTTTGCGCTCACTTATATATCATGAAATATAATTCAACCTTATAAAATCGATTTATAAGATGAAGTTTGCATTCACTTATATGCTATGAAATGTAACTCAACCTTATAAAACTGTCTTATAAGGTGAAGATTACACTCACTTATATACTATGAAATGTCTTAATCTTTAGTCGATGTGGAATCTCCAATACCTTTCAATGAAAAACCATAACTAATGCAAAGACAGATAGAAGAAGAACTTACACATTGGAAGTGGAATTCCATGGCTGCCAACCTAGGGGTTGGACGATGGAAGACATCATAGTTTTGTAGAAAAGAACTCTGGCATAATCTCTCCATGGTCTTCCCAAGTAAGTTTTACCAACTCCAAAGATTTTGCAGTTCTTGAAAACAAAACCATTTGAATCTTCTGGATCTGTCCTCCCTTGTGCTGTGATGAAACCTATCACTGCCCTACCTGGAAACGCTTCACGAACTGATATCATACAATTCTGAAAAAAAAAATCATTGAAGTTGTAGTTTTAGATCACTAAAGAATAAGTGTTTGATGAAATACAAATAAATAACCATAGAGAAACCAACATCATAGTATCATAGTTAAATATATTTTTCATCAATATACATTCATTCAAAATTGTTTTTGGTCGGTGTATTTTCACTCAAAATCTCAAAATTGTTTTTCGTCCGTGTCTAAACTTTAAACCCTAAAATAATTATTGAAATGGATCATTGTCAGCCTTTTTTTACGTGTAAAACGGATTTCAATATGAACGAAAATATTAAAATATTTAATGCTGACTCTCATGGCTGACCTGACATGGATAGTTCATGCTGACTCTCATGACTAACATGGATAATATAATCTACTCTGAAAATTTGTCAGTTACATGTTGGTAAGGATTAATTCTAATAATTTCCTTATTACAAATATTTAAAGTTTGAAACAGAAGAAAAATATATATTCATTCCTTGTTATTATTATTATTATTACCTCATGTAAAGATTGACCAGCACCAAAGATGAAATCCATAGCACCTTCAATGGTGCAAGAATTGAAGTAGTGTCTTCCTTTAACATCCCACAAAGTGTCTTGCAAACCATAGAACCCAACTTGAAAGAATGATGTCTTGTCTCCAGTTATCATTCCAGCTAATGCAGGTGTCATGGGGTTCCCTTTCTTTGCATCATTGTAAGTATTCTGCTCAACAATGTCAAACCAAAATTACATTTTCTCATTTAAAGAAATATTTAATTATATTTACAGTCATTAATTAAGAAATTGAATGACTGAAATTTCCATTAAATGAAATGCATTTATTAAAACAAACCATTAATAATCTCAACTTGATTTTTATTAATTAATGATTATTGTTATTATCATTACGTTTTGACATAGCCCTTCCAAAATGCTTTAGAAAATACGTGTAACGAATTAAACTTCTTTAAACTTTTTTCAGAAAAAATCTTGGGAATTAATTATATAAAATGGATATAAATTAAATATTTATAAAAACGAAGGTGGTTGTTGACGTACGTTTTTCCAGTTACCATCATAAAAACATTACCAGTCTAACTTTATATTATTTTATTTTCTCCAATTACCAAAAAAGTCAACCTCGTTAATTTGGAAAACTTAGGAAGAAATTTTAAAACTGATAATAATGGTTGTAATGACTCTTGTTTTGTGTATATTTTCTAATTAAAGATGGAGATTTCCATACGAAAAATGTTTAAATGATATTAAAAAGCAAAAATGTTTATATGTGGAGGCATGATAATTAGGTTATACCAAGAGTTTTCAACATATAGTTACCATGAAACTGTTCATTATTACTCCAAAGAAATAGGGAAAATGAAATGTATAGGGAATATGTATGGACAAAATAAATAAATAAAAATGAATTGAATTGAATGAATTAAAGAAAAATAATTAATGCAATTTGTGAAACAGAAGCAGTAATTAAGAAACCGTAAGAGGCATTTATTTCTCACCCTGAAGGTTATGGCCTTGACCACAATATTGTCAGCCATGCTTAAGAATGTAGGACTCTGTGCACTTGAATCATGGTCATCCCACTCAACAATGGTGCACCTTTTTCCCACTCCTTTTAGGACTACATAAGGCTTGTCTTCAGGAATCATCACCTTCTCCCTTCAATCGACAATACAACACACATCAGATAATTTCAAATACTGATACTGATACGACATATTATTTATCGTAAACTTCCATGTAAACCTTAAAAAATAACTAGTTATTAAATGGGAGTATGCTGACAGAAAGTGTTAACCTATTATGATAGGATACTTTCTCTCGTACACTCCCACATAAACCTTAAAACGTGACTGGTTGTTAAATGGGATTGTAATGACAAAAAATATAAAAGTATCATGATACAATACTCTTTGTCATACATCCCATATAAACCTTAAAAAAGTCTATTCGTTAAATGGGAGCGTACTGACAAAAAGTATGAACATATCATGATACGATGTTCTTTGTCATCCACTCTCATATAAACCTTAAAAAAATGACTAGTTGTGTAGTGACAGAAAATATGAACATATCATGATACGATACTCTCTGTCGTACATTCCCATATAAATCTTAAAAAATGATTGGTTGTTAGATGGGAGTGTAGTAGCAGAGAGTGTCTGTGTATCTGAATCCATAAATATTATTTTAATTTTAAACAGTATTTTACCTGTAGGTGCCTGAATTGACTTTGATGGAAATCCAGTTCTTGTTGTTGGAAGGGACTGAATCAATGGCAGCTTGTATCTTGGTGAAGTCTCCATGCCCAGATTGATCAACAGTAATCAACCTCTCAACAAGCACTGACTTATCATCCTGAACATGGTGATGATAATGGTGAAAATTTGCTAACACAACTTCATTAGAAGCCAAAAGAAAGAGGGTTATGAAAGAAGAGAGTGCAAGAAACATGATGAGAGAAAAACACAAGTTTCCTAGAGAATAGGGAAGGAAATTCAACTAATTTGTTGAATAATGGTTGAATGAATGGACAAATTCAAGAGAGTTTGTGATAATGAGAGTTAGTATTTAAAGACAAATTCTTTTATGATGATGAAGACAAAGTAAGAGAATGAAAGGTTTTTTATATTAAAACCAATTTTTTTAATAATTTATGATTCTAAAAAAATCACATATATGCATGAAGATCAAGAGAATATTTTTTTATATATAAATATATTTTTATACTTTAGATGATAAAAAAAATTATATTTTTTAAGTAAAAAAAAAATCAATTCTTCTGTTAGTGGCTAATAAATTATAAAATAAATGCTCCAATAATTACTATTAATATATTAATTCATTTCAATATTTATCTTCTTAATTTGTCATTTCTTTTTATTTGATTTTTATTTATTTTTCTAACAACTTCCTTTTGTGTATATATTTTCCCTAATACGGATGCTCAATTATTTATTACTAATTAATAAAAGGGATTCTTTCTCAATATGTATTCTCACTTTTACCACATTTCTTCCAAATCAAATAATATTATATATAAATATATAACAAATACTGATTTTTTTTATAAATAGGCTAAATTGTATCTAACTTCATCTTAAATTATGTTTTCATCTCTTTTATTTTAAAATAAATGCATATTTTTCAGTTTTAATAAAATGATAAAAGATTCTTTCCAGTTTTTAAATAATATTCACCTTTTTAATTTTTATATTTAAATAAATGACACATGTTTTCCTTATTTTTTTAATAAAATTACCCTTATTTTCATTTTTTTTATATTTAAAAGTAACGTATTCAATAAAATTAATAAAAATATTTAATAAAAAATAAAATGTTTCAAATATGGAAAATAAATATATTTTTTAGACTTAATTGTATATAGGTCCTTTTATATTACAAAAACTGTAATTTGGCGGTTAAATATTTTTCAAAATTTTATCCTTTATTTATTAGTTATATGTAATTTTATTCCCTGAATTTTGTTTATGCAATTTTGATATCTTAATTTTAATAATATCTAACTTTATTAAATCTTCATTTCAATTTTCAATTTGTCTATAGTTTTTTGTTACTTTATGCTTGCATAATAAGATTGAAGGGAAATACGAAATAGTTTTACTTTTTTTACTATTGCAAATTTGTTAGTAATTTAAATCTTTTTTAAACCAATATTTTAAAAAAAACAGTTAGATAAATTGATTGAAGTTAGAATTAAAAGATTTTTATAGAATTAATATGTATTAAAATTATAAACAAGGTAAATATTTATTAAAAAAAATGAGATGAGAGTGTCATCTTAATAAAACGTAACAAAGGCACTGATTAATTTAAAACTATATGAACTGTGAGTATAATTTAATTTATTAAAAATGTTAATTTATACATGTTATACATTTATTAGTTATAATTATATTATTAATAAATGAGATTAATAATATTATTCAGTTTCTTACAACATGGTAATAAAATAACATTGCTATATATATAACTTTTTTTTAACGGAATTAATAAATATAACTTAATAAATATATATTTAATAGAACTAACTAAATAAATTAGTATGCATTTATACTTCTACATAAATATTACCAAAACGATAAAAATATGAATTTATTAACTTATTATTATACAAAAATAATTGTAAAATTTTATTATTAATATATGTAAATACTCACTACTATTTTGATTACCATTTTAGAGATCAATTTTATTATTAAATAGAAATCAATTTTAAAGATAAAAATAATTAATTATTATTTTTATTAAATTAGAGAGTTTAAAAATTTAAAATTTATTTGTATTAAAATAGTTTAAATTAGTAGGTAAATAGCTACTAAGATTTTAGTTATCAATTACTTTATATTCTAATATTTGGAGTTAAAGTATTGGTAGCTAAAATATTCGTAGTTAATTATATACCAATTTATAAAATATTTTAGATACCAATAATTTTTTAATTTTTAAAATAATATCTAATTTAGTCAATATATTAACTAATTATTTTTTTCTCTAAAATTAGTTTCTATTTAATGATTTTATTGTAATGGTTAATAAAATTCATTATATTTATAAAATAATATCTAACTTAGTCATTATATTTTTTTTATAAATTAGTTGTTATTAGAAAAAAATCTTGTGATGGTATACTTTCTAACCTTAACAAATTATATTGATATTTTTTATGTGATTTGTATTTTTTTTTTTTATAAAAAACTTTCATGTTAAGCATCACTATGCTACTTGACATCTCAGCTAGGTTGACACCTCAAGTAACAACAATCATTTGTCAAAAAAAAAAGAAAATACAAAAATATGGGAGGACTATACGAAAACTCAAATGTTAACAAAAACGATACATAGGTAGACTATACCTATTAATAAAGAATTCTAAGAAAAAACTAGATGGAAGTCTATTATACCAATGAAATGATTCTCTATGCATAAATCTTAAATTAGTCAACTTATCAGCACACACATTCCCTTCACGAAAAATATGATATTTTTTATGTGAAGTATATTTGTATAAGTATATATTAATATTTTTGTATGTACATTTTCGTGAAGAATTCATATATTTTAATATATATATATATATATATATATATATAAATTTGGCTTTATTTAAGTGTTATATACACTACAAGAAAATCATGAAATAGAAATCAATTTTAGATACAAAAAATAATTAGTTGTTATAGTGACTAAATTAGAGACCATTGTAGGGACTAAATAAATTTTTTGTTTCTAAATTAGTTTCTATTATTGTTAAATGGTTTCTAAATTGGTATTTAATTAGCAACCAAAGTTTTTGCTACCAAATTTATAATCTAAATAATTGGTAGTTAAAACTTTGGTAGCTAATTAGATATCAGATTAGAAACTATTTAACAATAATAGAAATTAATTTATAAACCATTTTTTTTTAGTTTCTAAAATGATTTCTAATTTAGTTACTATTGCAACTAATTATTTTAGTTTCTAAAAAATGGTTTCTATTTTATGATTTTCTTGTAGTGATATAATAACCTTCATTTGCATAAAATAAATAAACACGGTTTAACTTCTTAATTAATGCTTAAAAGATGTAACGTTAGAAAAATATAAATATAAGATGACATGTGATGAGTTATAACATATTGTTTGAACACATTTTATTATTACAATAAATCATGAGACTAAGACGTTGCTTATAGGCAATTAATTAAGAAATAATAGACTTTCTTCACCACAATGACATTTTTATTTGAGAATTATTTTCTTGGATAACACCATTTCCTATTTAATTCTATCACTACCAAAAAAAATCATTATATAGTAACCAAATTTAGATAAAAAAATAATTAATTATTATATTAACTAAATTATATATTATTTTAGAGACTAAAAAACTATTTATATTTAAAGTGGTTTCTATTATTGATAAAAATTTATAAAATGGTTTCTAAATTGATATTTAAATTAGTTATCTAAGTTTAGCTATTAATATTTTAGATTCTAAATTGATCTCAATTAGTCTTCTAGTGACTAATTTAGAATCTAAATTATTAGTAGTTAAAATCTTTGTAGTGAATGGTTAGATACTAATTTAAAAATTACTTTATAATTTTTTATTAATAATAGAAAGTACTTTAGATACTAATAATTTTTTTAGTTTTTAAAATGGTGTCTAATTTAGTCCAATAGTAACTAATTATTTTGGTATCTAAAATTAGTTACAATTTAATTATTTTCTTCTAGTGCATGGATAACACCTTTTTGGTTCACGGTGAGAATTCGGTTCCTAATCACCCGAATTTTCACCTTTGTTTCTTATTTTCGTAAAATAAAGGTTTTCATAATTTGGTTTTTAGGAAGTCGAATTTTGGAGGTATTTTTGTTTTCAATAATGAACTGGAGTGGAGAAAAATCGTTTGGTGGATCATCAAAATCTAATTTTTGAAAAATATAATTTCGACTTCTAGTTTTCAACTTTAGTGTATAAATGTTCATTCAAAATTAATTATGCGATAACTGAATTTTTGGATGGTGTTTTAATCACTAAAATAACTTTTGTTATATTATTAGGAGTGATATTATATATTCAATAAGAGTGGTGTAGTATACTTGTATTTTATCTAAGGAGGATATAAGTGAATAGTTATAAGTGATTTTATGTATTTGTGTATAAACCAAAATGACAGAAAAAAATACTTATAATTGTTTATTTTACAATTGAGAAAGAAAGATTGAACGTAAACCAACTTGGGATTTAGAAGTAAAAACTAAAATGTTCATTTCTATTATTTTTTTTTACACATACACATGTCTTTTTAGTTATTATAAAATTAATGATTTTGATTTTAATCTCTATAAGAAAATTCCTATATATTTTTCATTTATAGAAAAATAAATTCTTTTAATTATTATGAAATTTAGTTTTAATCTCTCTGAAATATTTTCTTTAATTTTTATTTCTCAAAATTTTGAAATCAGTACTTTTAAGTCTTTATAGATAAATTATTAATTTAAAACTTTTTAAAATGTTACATGTTAACATTATATCTCAAGATTAGTGTGCGCCATTTTTTTTATTTAGCACATAAACACATAATTATTACTACATAATAATGTGAAAGAAAATACTAATTTTCAATTTTAGAATTTTTTTGTAGAAATCGAAATCAAAACTGGTTGCTTTAGGAAGTAAGAAAAAAAATACAAATAAACCAAAATTGAACTAATCAATAATAACATTTTCATTTTATTAGAAAAAATATGACATGGATTTGAGACAAAATAAAAAACACAAATCCAATCACACTAATAAGACCATGTATATATAAACTAATTCTCTACCTAAAAGGTAAACTACATTGATTATTGAATTAAAAAGGTTAATGAACCTATTGTAACAAGATTGTGCAAATCATTTGATAATTTTAAAGTATTTGATTAATTGTTGCTAGTATGAAGTTATCAATACTACAAGAAAATCACTAAATAAAAACTAATTTTAAAGACAAAAAATAATTAATTACTATATTAATTAAATTAGATACTATTTTAGAGATTAAAAAAATTATTAGTATCTAAATTAATTTTTATTGTTAATAAAATTTATAAACTAGTTTCTAAATTGGTATTTAATTAGATACTAAGATTTTAGCTACCAACTTTAGAATTTAAAGTAATTAGTAATTAAAATTTTAATAGCTAATTAGATATCAATTTATAAATTTTATAAATAACAGAAACTATTATAGATACCAATAATTTTTTTAGTCTTTAAAATAATATTTAATTTAGTTAATATAGTGATTAATTGTTTTTTTTGTCTCTAAACTTAGTTTCTATTTAGTGATTCTTTTTAGTATGTTATGACTTTTGTATATATTTTTTTTATAAAAATGTTTTCATGTTAGGCATCACTATGCAACTTGACATCTCAGTTAGGCTAACACCTCAAGTAACAACAATCATTTGTCATAACATGAAAAAGTAATATTAAAAAAAAGGAAATACAAAAATATGGGAGAACTAAACCAAAACTCATATGTTAACAAAAACGATACATAGGTAGACTATATTTATTCATAAAGAATTCTAAGAACATACTAGATGAAAACCTATTATACTAATGAAATGATTCTCTATAAACAAATCCTAAATTAACCCAGTTTTGTATATTTGTTTAGTAATTTTGTTTAGATGTTTGCATTAAAATAGTTGTTTGTGAAGCCAACCATCAGTGTCTATGAACTTGGTGCTTGTCATATTTTCAATTGTTTCAAAATCCAACTTCTTGCTCCAACTCACTCTTTCAGAAGTGTCAGAACCTGGCCCAAAATTCCCATACTCTGCAAATGTTATGCCACCCCTGCAATTTTTTTATACCCAAAACCTTATATTAGATCACAAAGTTTCAACTACATTTAATTAAAATCAAAGTTTTGTTCACAAGCAAAAGATTTAGATGACTTGTAAAAGATTGAGCAGCTTCATTGGTTTGTCTACTAACAAACTCTATACAACAGTTTTGAAGAGAAGAAAGTTCAGCAACAAAATTTTGCAATATGTGTGTGAAATGAAAATTCATTGTTATGAAAGAGATAAATAAGAGACATAAAAGCTTTTTATATAAGTTTGATATATTTTTTGGTGTTACAAATTTTCTTTAACTAGTTAGGTTAGAGACTAATATATCATTTTGTAGTATTATGATTGATGTAACAACTTTTTACATTATTTTTTATCACAAAAATAAATTAATTATTATGAAAAGCGCAAAAAAATTACTTCAATCTTTATATAAAGTGGATGAGTAATATCTTTTTCTTAAGCGTCAGACGAAATTCGTTAAGTACACTCGGACTCCTTACTCGTTTAAAAATTAGCCTATGATAAAGATCTCACATCGGTTAAAAATAAAAATATTTTATAATATATAAATAAATGAAAATATTACCTTCTAAACCGGTTTATAAAGTTGAGTTAAGTTTAAAGTTCTCTTTCTTAATGATGGTTGAATTACACTTTAAAAGTTTCATTTCTTAATAGCTTAAATAAGTTTTTATGATAATTTTTTTTTTACATTATTAGTTGGTTAATCATATACTAATCATATATTTATATATTAACATGAATGAATTAAGCTTGTGTTAATGTAAAGAATGTGTGATTAGTTGAGAAAGAGGGAACAAAACATACTGATATGGATCAAATTTTCCTGCATTCCAACCAGAAGGTTGTACAATGTTGGAGATGTTGGTCTTGTAAAACAAAACCCTAGCATGATTTCTCCAAGGCCTCCCCAAGTAAGTTGAACCATTTCCAAACACATGGCAATCTTTGAAAACAAACCCATTTCCATCTTCTGAATTTGTTCTCCCTTGTGCTGTGATGAAACCTGGTGACCCAGGATCTAGTGCCCCTCCAATCACAGATATGGAACACCTCTACCAACAAAATCAATACACATTTATCAAAATCACTCATACATCAAACCATTTTTCTATCAAATTTGAGAAAGAAAACTAAAGTTATTCTAAATTTGAGTCTCGAAAATTGTGTTGTCCGGATAGGTCAATCAATTGACCGACTTATTTTCAAATAAAAGTATATTTATCAAAATGATTCATACATCAAACTATTTTTCTATCAAATTTGAGAAAGAAAACTAAAGTTGTTCTAAATTTGAGTCTTGAAAATTGTGGTGTTCGGATAGGTCAATCAATTGACCGACCTATTATCAAATAAAAGTACTTGTTCAACTCAAAACAAAGACTAGGTATATCATGTGTTAAGATATTTGAGTAAGTTAGTATATAAGCTGAATTAAACACTATTTAAGAGAGGAAGGATTTCAAAAAAAAACAGAGAGAGAAAGGGAGAAAGAAATCATTTAAGTCTTCCAATTTGTAATTCAGCAAGATCAAAAATCTACCTCGACTATAAATAAAGATATTTTATAATATATAAGTAAATACAAACTTGAATCTTGAAAATCTACCTCGATTATAGATAAAGTAGATACAAATCTACCATAAACCCTAATATACAAGTAAATACAAATTTTACCGTCTGAATCGATTTTATGAAACTAAGTTAGAATTAATTAACTTGTTGATAGAAATTAAAAGTAAAAGATCTTATTATTGTTACCTCAAATAGTGATTGTGCTGCACCAAAGATAAAATCAATGGCACCTTGAATGGTACAAAGGTTGTAGTAATGTCTTCCTGTGTCGTCCCATAAAGTGTCTTGCAAACCGAAGAAACCAACTCTGGAAAAGTAAGACTTGTCTCCACTCACCATTGCAGCCACAGCAGGCACCTTGGCTTTACTATTTATTGGGTTGTTGTATGAATTCTTTTCCACATACACAAAGTTCAACAAAATTATCACAACTTAATCTTATTTTGCAAAACTAAACACAATTTTTTTTACTTCCAAACAAAATCAAAGAAAGAGATTAAGAAGTTATGTGTCAAGTGGTATATGAGTCATGGATTACAAGTTCTATTATTGATAAATAATATTTAAATTGATATCTAATTAGCTAACAAAGTTTTTTTACCAATTTAAAATATAAATAATCCATGATTAAAATCTTGGTAACTAATTAGACAGATAATAGAAACTAATTAGACAGATAATAGAAAGTAATCAATATAACAACTATTATTTTTGTTTATAAAATTAATTTTATTATATTAACTTGTGTCCCTTTCCTTTTGACCAGAAAAAAAAATATATTATATAATTATTTTCATCATTTAATGTTTGTAAAATTGTAAATGAAATTAAAATTTATAAGATTGGAACTAACATATTCTAAGTGATAATAATTATTTTTTTGTTGAAAAAATGTTCAAAGGAAAATATTCAATGGGAGTAATAACTTTGTAGAAATCAGCAATGGTTTGAATTCCAGAAAATACTTGAGACTAATAATAAAAAACTTGGTCAAATAATTATTTTTTCTCAATTTTCAACGTGAAAAGTGAGTAGGAAACACACAAATATGTGATGGGACTATGCAAGAAAATTAGGATTATTAATTATACGTAATTAGTATTTTAATCCTATATAATTTTTTAATTGAAGTTTCAAATACGTAAATCTATTGTAAATTTATAATCAATAATTTAAAGTGTGATACAAAATTATTTTAATGAATAACATTTTAAAAATGTAATTTAATTAGTCATAAAAAGACAACAAAGAAAGAAAAAAAAATATACTTGAAATTGTTGAGAGAAAATATTTTACTAACTGTGTACGTGGATTGCACTTTTAAGGAAGAGAATAGAACAAAATTATTGAAAAATGTGAAAAAAGAAAAGAAAAAAAGAAGGAAAAGTTCCATTTGTAAATTCTGCGTAAGAGCATAATATAAAATAAAGGGAAAGTTTATTTTTAGTTCTTATATTTTTTTTGTCAATATTTTAGTTTATGGATTTTCAAATCGATATATTAATGTTTTAATTTGTGAAAATACAACATTAATATTAATATTTAAATTTCAATATTCAATTCAATTTTTTACTTTATAATATAACTAAAGATTTATTTTTTTCTAAAAGAAAAATAGATATACCATCAGTTTTTAATAATAAGTAAAAGAAAGTATTTTTTTCCTTCTTGAAAAAATAAAAGGTAGGATTTTCAATTCATAACATTATTGCTTCATTGACCTAATTAAAGTAAGCAAAAATCATATTATTTAATAGACTATTTAATTCCTAATATGTATTTCTGGAATATAATATGAATTGAGCAAATTCATTGTCAAATATTTGGCTATCATGGCTTAAATAGGAAATATATTTTAAAAAATCATAAATAATTAAATCAAAAATTTAAAGGTAAAGAAATAATTTCATCACTACAAGAAAATAACTAAAAAAAATTAACTTTAGAGACAAAAAATAATTAGTCACTATATTAACTAAATTAGATATTATTTTAGAAAATAAAAAAATTATTGGTATCTAAAGTAGTTTTTATTATTCATAAAATTTATAAATTAGTTTCTAGATTAGTATCTCTAGTTAATTATTAAGATTTTAACTACTAATTATTTAGATTCTAAAATTGATTGCTAAAATTTCAGTGTCTAATTTGTTACCGATTTATAAACTAATTTATAAATTTTATTAACAATAATATAAACTAATTTATATTAATATTTTTTTTTAATTTTTAAAATAATATTTAATTTACTTAATATAACGATTAATTATTATTTTTTTAAAATTAATTTTTATTTAATAATTTTTTTATAGTAAATTAAGAAAAATAAAAATAAAGAACAACATTAATTTGACCTAAAAGTGGGAAACAGAAAGGTTTGAAAAGAAACAGTAGATGGAACATTCTTACCCTAAAGCTCATGGATTTGACAACAATATTGTCAGCCATGGCTGCAAACGTAGGACTCTGTGAGGTATTATCATGGTCATCCCACTCAACAAAAGTTCTTCTCTTTCCCTCCCCTTTTAATATGATGTAAGGCTTATCATAAGGAATCTTCACTTTTTCTCTGAACATAAACAAGATAAAATCATTCAAAATCAACAAAATTATTAATTATATCATCATCATACCCTAATTACACTACAAAACAATTCATGTACTAATCCAATACATAGTATGGTGTATTATACTAACAGTATAACATTGATAATATGCATCAATTTGTTAATTTTTTATACCATATGAGTGTTGTTTATCCATTTTATTGTTAGAAAATTTATAATTATTCAGAAGTAAACCCTGAACCCTAAGTGTAACTTAATATTATAAAACAGATTTTTTACGTGAGTTTTGTACTTATTTATATATTATAAAATGTCTTTATATTTAATTGATGTGACATCTTCAACACACATCTCTCATGTCGAGACTGACACTCACTTATATATTATAAAATGTCCTTATATCTAATCGATGGGAGTCTCCAACACACACCTCTCATGTTAAGACTGTCAACTTGTGTGTAAGATTATATAATGGATGGTCTGTTAGCGGCTGATTTGATAAGTCCAACAAACTCTCGCTAGGAATAGACTCTAAATGGTTATACCATATTACGAAGTAAACTTTAAACCTAACTCAATCATATAAAACCGATTTTTAAGATGAAGTTTACATTCAGTTATATATTATCAAATGTTTTTATCTCTAATCGATGTAAGACCTCCAATAATAACCTAATACCACATGATATATTTCATATACTCTTGAAGAAACCAAATTGAATACCATCAAAACCAAAAAATAAAATGTAGCTTATAACATGTTTGGTTATAACTTGAACATCTTGAACATATAACATGAATGGTTGATAAACTTGTGCATATGAGAATATTATAGTTTTACCTATAGGTACCAGCCTTGACCTTGATGGAAACCCAATACATGTTGTGAGAAGGGACTGAATCAATGGCAGATTGTATTGTAGTGAAGTTTCCATGCCCTGATTGATCCACCACTATTGACCAGTAAGGTAAGTGTTTTGTTCCAACTTTTCTATAAAACTGAGCATTGGCTTCCTCTACTCTCAAACCCACCAAGACAAATAAGAGACACACAGAGCAGCACCATCCAAAAACCATGGTGATGGACTGAAGACAAAACAAAGATAAAGCAAAAACCCTCACATAAGAAGTCACAAGGAAAATCCATCTATCTATAATCTCAGTATTTAAAGGCCAAAATATCAGTGTGTTAGGGAGGGTAAGTCAAGAAAGTCAAAGGGGGAGAGGATTCAATCATGAACATATTTTATTCATATAAAAAAAAATATAATAGTTCTGTGAATTTTAGGAATAAAATGGAAAAGGGTGATGAAGAGAAGTTGTGGAATCAACCAAACATGTTTAATTTTGATGTTATGAAAGTTGACCTAAATTGGTGCATTTTCCATTTTGGTTCCCCATTTTGTGATCACACTTTTAAGTCAATGATATGTTGGTAATTAAGCCAAATTAGTGGCGGCTAAAAGCAACTAAAAGATGGTGTCCCAATGTGGGAGAATCAATGTGATGTTAGGTAATGTTCATTATCTTTCTTTTTTATTCTGTAACCACATATATATATATATATATATATATTTCTCAAATGGATTAGAATCAAAAGAACGATTCAGACACTCTTCAGTTGGTCGGTCTACACCTCTCTCCTTCTCAAATGAACTCTCACCTTCTTACTCTTTCACTCCTTCTCGCTTTCTCCGAATTCGGATGGTACCTACAAAAAGTACTCTGACGCTCAAGTTATACTTCGACACTTGGTATTTAGGATTAGATGGTTACGTACATGATCCTTTGGAATTTGTGCTAATTTATATAATTATTGTAAATTCATTGTTGTTAATGAGCCTAATAAAAGATTATTAACAAATACTGGGTTATTAATCAGTTGACATGTCGGCCTTCCAGACTGAAGTCTTGGTGTGCAGACCATATCGGTATATATATATATATATATATATATATATATATATATATAATAAACTAATCTTCGTTATTGTAACTAATACTTATTGGAAGACTTTGTCCAATAAAATAAAGGCTTGAAAATAGATGAAAATTTGACTTCAAATTTCATCTAAAAGAAGAGTTTACAGATAAAATATCAGGTTGAGAAACTTGCATTTGGACCAGAAATGGTAACTGAAAATTGACTTTACTTTCTCTTTCTCTGTTTCCTTCTTTAAGTTGCTGATATTAAATAATGAATACAAGAATGAAGGTCAATAACTGCCAACAAACTTTCTTGTATAACTTTGTTTTGGTCTTCTGTTCTTAAAATTGCTGTTTTTCTATACGACATTCCAGCACTTCCTAACCCACTAATGTGTACTTATGTCATACTTTTAAAATTCAGCAAAAGAAACATGTTTGCATGTTATATATATTTCAATTATTATTGAACATTTGACTTTAGTACCATCTTCCTCAATCAGGTGCATTTGCACCAGAATTTGCAATTAGAGAAGAAAATGAAAAACTGTTGTACCTAACCATAGCAGTTGTGCATTACTCAATTGTTTGCCAAATATCTGCTAAAACATCACAATGAAAAGAGAAGTCCAAATAATCATACTAACTAATGTAAATTTGCAAGATTTTGAAACTGAAATTTGAACCTGTAAAAAGTTAGTTCAGATTCTCATAAACAATGTCAAACAAACTATATGTAAGTGAATAATTACTTCAACTTCAACTTCATATAAATAAATAATGATTTGTTTAACAAACAAAACTGTCTTTTTGGCCTTTCTCCATGCACCAAAGATGTTCTGCACTAAACATAAGCACACACTTTTAAATATTAGTGACCAAATCTATTACATGACACATTTACATAAAAAGCTATTGCTTTAAAAAGCCTTGTAAATGATGGGTGGGGAAGTAATAATATAAGGAAAAAACATTGAATTTACATAATTTCACTCGAACCCTACCCATAATCTGTACACAGTTGGGGGGTGTGGCGTGGTATACATTTACTCTAACAATACCAAACTGCAGCTGTTAGTATGATCCCTCATCAATGAACTCAAATATGTTGGAAAAACAAGTGCTACTCTATGCATCTAAGCATAAGAACAAGTTACATGCAACATGGTAGAAGCAATCGTACTAGAATGTGTTGTCTCCAATGTTCTAGTTGGTTGCCAAGTAAGAAGCAGATTGTGATGAGTCTGAGATGGTCTTTGATTTGAAAAACTTAGCAACTTCCTGATACAGATTCTCTTCCTCAATTGGCTTTGAGACATATCCATCCATGCCTCGTTTCAAGCACTCATCATATGTAGCATGGATCACATCAGCTGTCATGGCCAATATAGGCACATGCCACTCACTCCCATTCTTCATCTCCTCATTTGCCTTGCTCTCCATCATCCGAATTTGGCTTGTTGCTTGAAATCTGCAGAATGTGTAAACACAGTTATTTGTTTCCATGAATTAGAACATGTTTGAACAAACCAAGATATAGAGAAAATTGAGGTTTTTACATTGCCATAATATGTAACAAAACTCTTATATCTAATAGATCTTAAGGATGTAACAAACATGAAATGCTATTGAGTAACTTCCTGGACAATAGTAGCCATGAACACTAAATGCATTTACATGAATCTACATTTTCCTAAGTACTTAAGTATAAATAACTCTAACATGTGTAATAAAGCAGGAAAAGAAGCGATAATAACAGTCGATATAAATATGCATACCCGTCCATTTCTGGCATTTGAATGTCCATGAAGCAAGCATCAAAATTGTGAGGCAATTGCAGCATTTCAAGTGCGGCTTTGCCACTTTCAGCACATTTCACATCAGCTCCAAACTTTTTCAGAGCACCTGCAGCAACCCTTCGGTTTACTCCATTGTCATCAACCACCAAGATTTTCTTTCCATAGAGAAGGCTTTGTAGAAAAGCAGAACCATTAGGCATGTCTTTCCCTAGCTGCCTCTTCTTCCCCATCCCCAAAACTTGCTGAAGACAAGCAGCCACCATACTAGCTCTCAGAGGCTTCATGATCACAGTATCACTGAAACCCATGGCCTTAGCTTTATCAAATTCAGTTTTACTAATATTGGTTGCCAAAAGGATCATTTTAGGCCTCTTAAACATGTGACCATTCTGTTTCCATACATTGAAAATCCCATCCTCACCCGATATCCATGTGTCTTTCTCAACCATGATAATATCTGGCAGGAACGTTCTGCCACATCCAAGTAGTTTCATTAGTGAATGAACTGAACCAAGCAACTTGAACAAAAAAAAATTGTAATAGCACATCTTCTCAAATGTTGTAAAAGAAACAGTCATAAGCAATTTCACAATATAACTTACAAGAATAATAAAAGCCACAAAAATGAAAAACTAGAAGTAATAGACACAAGCAAGAAATATGTCGTCACGAATTGATTTCAAATTGAAAACAACTGAAACACAACCAATAGACATTTGAAAAATATCCATACTGAAACTTAGCATTTGAATTATGACTATGCCAATACATTATCGAACAAAAAGCAGGGCCATAGCACGACATCACTGTCAAATTGCATCTTAAAATCAATTGGCATTAAACAAAGTTGCTTAATATAAGGCACACCCAAGAATTGAGGTAAGCCATGTGAGACTTCCCAACAATAACACCCGGATAAAACTGCAAAATATGTATAAACTTGCATAGTCAGTTTAAAGGGCTTTTTTAAAACCACAAGCATGTGTTATGACAATATCAAAAGGTTGATACCACTGTAGTTCTTTTATCACTTTCAGTTTCTTCATAATTAACTCTAATTTTATCCAAACAAAAAATCAAAATAGAGAAGGAAAAATAGAACTTACCCGGAGTTCAAAGAATCACTTTTACCACATAAAGCAACAGCCTTACTGATGCTATTTTCAACTTTAACTAGTATACCTAGTCTCTTCAAATGGTATCTAGTCACAGCAGCTCTAACAGGTTTTCCATCAATGACAATGACTTTCAGCCCTCTAAAACTTGAAGGAAGATCTTCCAAACTTTTCTTCATGTCACTAACCGAACTTTTCTTAAAGGTTCCACAAACTGCTGTAAAAGAGAAAGTGCTACCAATCTGGGGTCGGCTTATGAAGTTTATCTTACCACCCATTAGTTCAACCAGACATTTGCTGATACTCAAGCCAATACCAGTTCCCCCATAATTTCGTGAAGTTGAGCTGTCAGCCTGCACAAAAGGCATAAATATCCTATCCTGTGCTGAAAAAGGAATTCCAATTCCTGTGTCTTCCACACACACCCTCAAGGTGACTTGCTCAGAAGTTTCACTAGTAGCCACCGTTTCTCTTGAAGAATCAAGGCAAGATTTTTCATCAGCAATTAGGTGCTTAAAATTATCCCAGCTATTCCGTTCGTCAGCTGCTTCACGTCCACTTAAGGTTTTGAAATGATAATCATCAGATATATGGAAAACTTCATCTGATTCTCCATTTGTATGTTTTCCATTCAGTGTGGGCTTTCTATTGTCCCCTAGATGGACTTTGACAAATATATGTCCATGTTCAGTGAACTGCAAGACGTGCAAATTAATTAGTAATATTTTTAACAAGTACCATTTGAATAAATTACATGAATGCAATGATGGACAAAATGAATATGAAGGATTTGAGCACTAAAAGCATTGCCCTCTTCCACACTAGCCAGCAAAAAGTGGGGGGAAGAAGAAAAGAAAAGGCTAAATCTAAAAGTAAGAAAACTGAAACAGTCGAAATGACATTTCCCAATGCAAATAACATCAGACAGATAAACTTCGAAATTCCACTTACTTTAACAGAGTTGCCTACAAGATTTGTTATTATTTGTCTGAATCTTCCGGGATCTCCCATGACAATATCCGGTACTTTATCAGAAACAAACACAGCCAGCTTTACTTCCACAATCAAAGTTCGGGTTGAGGATCAGCATGAGCATCAAGAACATGAACATCCAATGGCATAACACCCCAAAAAAGGTGAGGAAGAGATGAAAGAACAACATAAGTTCATCAGTAAAAAAGAAAAAATGGTGAAATTTTATAACTTAGAAAAAGAAAAACAATCTTGTGCTATTTGTAGTAGGTTAATCAACAATTAAGCATACCTCTAAACCTTTGTGTCTAGATTTCTCAGAAAAAAGGGAAAGAACATCATCGAGTATGGAACGAAGATCAAATGGAACAGCCTCCAGCTCTAACTTGCCAGCTTCAATTTTAGCTCTGTCCAGCACCTCATTTATTAATGTTATCAGTGCCTTTCCGCATGCTTGAGCAGTCTGAGCATAATCCCGTTGGGTTGAACTCAATTCTGTATCTAGAAGCAGAGCAAGCATTCCTACAGTAATTTGGAGTTAAATGGCGTCATCATCAATGGAAAAATGCATGTTATGAAAGCATATATCACATTTTGTTAATAAGATAGAGGCAAAGTTACCTAAGATACCATTCATGGGTGTTCTAATTTCATGAGAGACCGTAGCTAGAAACTGAAATTAAAAACAAAATTTAAAAGTTACTGTGATCAGAGAGTAATCCTTAAAACAACAAACCATGATAACAATATGTAAGGAAAATTACCTGGGACTTGGCAACATGGGCTGATTCCGCTCGAACTTTCAGTTCCTGCATTTCATGGAAATCATCTTCGACTTTGACAATATGATTTCCAGCACCGTATAAAATGTAACCCACTAATATAAGAATCACAAAAAATAGAAATGCAGTGGTAACAGCTATCCAATTTGTAGGTGCCTTCTGATGGTACCTATTCAAAATTTGATGATAAACTATTCTTGAGAAGGGAAAATATTGAAGCTCCTGACTGAAAAAAAAGGAAAGCAACCAGATGCACCTACCTACATATCATTTGATGTTTCCTGTAAGGGTCTCCAAAATCAAGCTTGCTTTCATGGGCAAGAGACACATCACCTTCTTCATAGGGCTTGCCATACATTATTAGTGGATTAGTATAGTTTGTGATATCATATACATTCACCAAAATTGCTTGGTTACCAGCAAGTTGCCCAAGTAAATTCTCAACAAGGGACTCAACGTCAAAGGATCCTCCAACGTATCTGATGTCCATTAGAAATTCATTAATAAATTGGAACACTACTAGTTTACATTAATGGTAAAGCCACAAGATTGAGCCTGGCAGTTACATACAGAACTGAATTCAAATTAAGTCCATGAAAATGCAAAAACAAAAGGAACAATTTCATAATTAGAATGACTTGAGATCCAAAGGAAAAGGAAGCAGCAGAGGCTTTCGGATATGATAATATTTTATACAATTACAGATTTGTGGTGGAGAAATTAGACCATTGGCACTTGGCATGGCACCACTGTTGTCATCATTATTTAGGCTATGAAAACAACACATGCAAAAACAACTAAAGCTTATACTATGCCATCTGACTCAAAGAATAGCCAAGAATAATATCACAAAAGCAAACTTGAAAAACAAAGTAGAAGTGAAACTAGAGCCCACCCTGCAGTTGCTTCGATGCGTTCTTCCACTGTTGTCTTCTGAGGGAGCTTGGACTTGTACACAGGAAATGTTAAAACCACACCAAGATGGTGAGAACCCCACAGCCTGAAAGGGCTCGTCAGAACTGCTTTCCCAGTGGCTCTAGCCCTTAAAATGTTCTCTCGATCCTCCTGAACCATGCAAAAAACAAATTTTGAAATGGGAATAGGACAAAATAAAGTAGATGTTCAACAGAGTTGTAATCTACCTCTCCAGACATCATATCAAGAGACTCAAGATATGAGACAGTTTCTTGTGCAAATATCACCGGGGCATACTCATCTCTAACCAGTGAAGACTTTTCTTCCATTGTCTTTATAACCCATCCATGTTCTTTCTCAAATTTCTCTCTCTCAGATTTAACAACTCTTTGTGCATATGCCACACCACTCAGTAATGGCCGTTCAAATGCTGTCCGGGCTGTATACTCGGCAAAGGTTTCCTATTTTACAATGAACAATGAAAAATAGTCAAGACGTCTGCAAGTGGATGGAGTTACTTACACAATTTGAACTATATGTAGAAGAATGAAAATCCCAAATAGTCTTTCATTTCTTTCAAACCATTACACAAATTATCATGCTTACCTAGTGTCAAATAAACAACTAGAGGGGAAGAATAAGCACTAACCTGGTCAATGGCAGAAGGGTATCTGTAGTAATGGAAGGTTGAAACGAGGATGGCAAGGGCATGGACATGGTTAACACTAACACTAAACTGATCTTGTAGCATTCTTGCCCTTTGATCACAGAGGCTACCCAACACCTCCTTCCTTCTGACTTTAGTGTCATCATCCATTTTGCTAAAGATGCACCAACTGATCAAAGCCATTAGCAGGATCCATAGCAGCAAGAACTTTGGAAGCCAAGCTCTATGAGCCTGAATGAAAGTGTACTTTCTTTTAGACCCCATTTGATCATACAACCTCAAAGCCACAGGATGGTGGCTCTGCATCTTCAAACTAAGACCCATCAGCAAGAAATTCACACTCTGCCTAGTTTTCCTGAGCTTCTATGCTGTATTATTTCCCTTGCTTCCCTTCTGCCCCCTTCATATCTATATTTAGAAAAGCCCCAACAAGAGAAATTTATACAGTTAGTGCTCACATAGGAATGTTAACTTTCTTTAAAGCTGTAATAAAATTACAGACACTTTTCTCTGGTGGTGCTAGAAAAGAAAAAGGGGTCACAGAACAAAACTCCATGTAAAAGTATCATTACAGCATTGTTTTTCGTGATCCAAAACATCAGAAAGGGCAAGCACAAACACACCAAGCATGATGAAGGATTGACCAATTGCCTCTCTTTCTCTCTCCTAACAAGCAAAACTCACTTCCAAAACCACCAAGACAAAAAGAAACATGGAAAGAGAAACAAAACCCAGAATTAAAAGAAGAAAACTTTCCAAGCTCAGAAACAAGCACGGGTCTCAAAAGATGGAAAAACAGCTCAAATTCCTAAGAGCCACCACCTCCCTCACCCCCTCTCTCTCTCCCCACCTACACCCAAACACTTGGCCCTGTCTCACACTAGTGCTGAGGATCACATTAAAAAACACAAGAGAACTCTAACCAATAATCATGCTATGTAGGCGTGAAACTGGTTCACACTCCCTCTTGCATATAATATTCCAAACAGGGACACTGACCCCAAAACACAAACACACACAAACCAATGAAAGAGAGACATAGATAGCAGTAATGGGGTTTTGTAGAAAGAAAGAAATACTAATAATGCTTACGTTTTGTTTACCTGTAACAGGAAAGAAAGGGTGGCTGTACAATGAACCATAGAAACCAAGTTTTGTTGGTCCAACTCTGTCTCTCACTCTAGTCTACACACTGCTGCTTTTTATTTTATGCCCTTTTTATGCTACTTTTCTCTGTTGCCACTTTTTTATTAATATTAACAGATAAGAAAAGATCGAATTTTTAGGATTTCCCTTGATACGCTCGTCTCCCATGAGCTTCACAATAATAAAAAAAACACAAAAATAATTATTAACACATTAGTCTCCTACCCTAATCACTACTAGCCCTAATTTGTCTTTCTCTTTCTTTCTTGTTGCACTCTCGTTTTCTTTTCCTTTTCTTTTCTTTTCTGTTTATGGCACTAACACTAATGCATTTCCCACCAACAGTGTCTCCCCCTTCTCAGTTTCCATTGCTGAGGAGAGAAGCTGAGAATAGAAAAAAAAAAAAAAAAAAAAAAAACCAAGTTCCAAGAAAGTTGGAAAAAGGAACAAAAAAAACAACCTTTTTTTTCTATTTTTTTTTTTTAAAAAACTTAACAAACACA
>Ga0123342_1000100_pt1 | contig 99640 bp, 75 predicted proteins | sample Turbeawhitnodule_FD_89960 | JGI IMG/M metagenome (GOLD analysis project Ga0123342, IMG submission 89960) | Root nodule microbial communities of legume samples collected from Mexico - Turtle bean Mexico white nodule | ecosystem: Host-associated > Plants > Roots > Nodule | place: Mexico: Nepantla...
AAGCTGATGATGAAGCTGACGATCCAGGTGCTCTTGCTGCTGTGGGTTGTCTGCGTGCTATTAGCACGATACTTGAATCAGTGAGCAGTCTTCCTCAACTATTTGTTCAATTCGAGCCAACCTTGCTTCCCATAATGCGAAGAATGTTAACAACTGATGGGCAAGGTATTTACCCCTCTGAATCATGTTTCTGATGACTTTGATGATGTCCTCCCCTCCCCCAACTCATTTACCTGTTGGATGATTATATGCAGGAGTTTTTGCAAATAAAAAAAATCTGATGAGAGTATTTTAGATGTTCTCATCTATATTGTAGAACATAAAGTGATTATAAGGACTCCCGCCTTGACTTTTTTGGACAGCTGTTATGTTTTTAGGTTTAATATGGAGTAGTATGCTTCAGTTTGTGTTTAAATAATGTGATGTTGAGAACAACTTAGGCTGGTTTATCCGGCACTTTGCGCTTGGATTCTCAAAGGAGACATTCATTTTTGTTGTTAAATTCTGTTAGGAAGGCTATTGTTCTGAAATTTAATTCCACTTGGGTTGCTTTTATTCATTTTCATTACCTTCTGTGAATGCATGCAGAGGTTTTTGAAGAAGTTTTGGAGATTGTTTCATATATGACCTTTTTCTCTCCAACAATATCATTGGATATGTGGAGTCTTTGGCCACTGATGATGGAAGCACTTGCAGATTGGGCGATAGACTTCTTTCCAAGTATGCTTCTCAACTACATTTTGGCTACAATTCATCTCAATTTCTGTTTGCTCTATCATAGTCAAACACATAGTTTGGATCATCTCTTGCTTAACCTTTTGTACATTAATATCTTGGTTGTTTTATAAAATGGGTTCTATACATGGAGCTGATATTCATACTATTCGAAGGCGGGGGGGCATCTTTAGTTTCAATTATATAGCTTGGTTGTATTGTTGACATGAAGTACCTGGACATTCAAATTGGTGTGGGCATGTATAATCTGCAACCATACTTTTGTATTTATTTGTCTTGTTTCTTCTGCAGATATTCTGGTTCCTTTGGACAATTATATTTCTAGGGGAACTGCTCATTTCCTTACTTGCAAGGAACCTGACTATCAACAGAGTCTATGGAATATGATTTCATCTGTAAGTTATCTTTTCCTTATTAGAATTAGTTCAGCGAGCACCTGTTAAGCAGATTTAGGTTAAAAATTCATTTTATATAATAATGAATTTATATGTATCTGATTTTTATTTCACATTGAAGGTTATGGCAGACAAAAATATGGAGGACAATGATATTGAGCCAGCTCCGAAACTTATTGAAGTTGTGTTGCTGAACTGCAAAGGGCAGGTTGATCAATGGGTTGAGCCATATCTCAGAATTACAGTTGAACGCTTACATCGGACTGAAAAATCGTATTTGAAATGTCTTCTCATGCAAGTGGTAAGGGGTTATGAATATCCATATTGACACGCATCATGCATGAATTGGATAATTTGCTTGTTACTTAATTATGACATTTTGACATGTTCAACAGCTGGATTTTCTGTACTCATTATCCGAGAATAGTGGCCTGGATCAGCCATGCCAATAATACTATCATAGTGGGATAGTCGATTGCATGATGACTGACTATCATAGTTGTTCAAATTTATATACAAATGCTCAAAAGATAAAAAATGATCCAAAATGAATGACATTCGAAAATTGAAACTATGCAGAATTATACTGTTTTTTCAATCTTAACTTACATGAATAATTTGGTTTATTAAAAAAATGGAATATGTATAATTTTGTGCATAGTTTTTGAAGCTTGTTCTCCTCATTAACATTGATTGCATTTCTTTGCATGATTTATTAAGTTAAAATTTGTGAAATTTGTTGTTTAATTTATTGATATATTTCTATGAGAATGACTTCAGTTGATCTGTTTCGTGATTTTTCCAAACTTACTGAGTACCTTTTTGTAGATTGCAGATGCTCTTTACTACAATGCAGCACTCACTCTCAGTATACTGCAAAAGTTAGGTTGGGCATCAGACATCTTCAATCTTTGGTTTAATATGTTGCAAGGAGTGAAAAAGAATGGTGTGCGTGCTAATTTTAAGAGGTCTGTATTTTCCCGCCTCTTCATTATCCCCCTTCTATGGTTTTTTGTAATAAAGTAATTTGTGTGACAATATCTAGATCTAATTATGCAGGGTACATGACAAGAAAGTTTGTTGTCTTGGTTTGACATCATTACTTGCACTTCCGGCTGGTCAATTGCCTGGAGATGCTCTTAGCCAGGTGTTGCGGGCCACTCTTGATCTTCTGGTTGCATACAAGGATCAAGTTGCAGGTCTTAATGTCATCTTTTCTCTGTAACTGTGATATTGGAGAACTGCAACTGCATGTTCTCCTTTAGTATACTTTTTTTTAATTTTTTCTGAGATTTATGTTCATCTAATTCTCAGCATTTGCATTTCTTTGCAGAAGCTGCAAAAGAGGAAGAAGCTGAAGCTGAAGAAGATGATGATGATATGGATGACTTTCAAACTGATGATGAAGATGAAGATGGCAATGGTTCTGACAGGGAAATGGGAATTGATGCTGAGGACGGGGATGAAGCTGACAGTAGTAAATTTAGAAAGTTGGCTGAACAGGTTTGTGGATACGAAAACCTAAATACCTTTGTATGCCTGTATTGATTCAATAAAGGAATTGTGAATTTGTGGTTTTACATGTCCATTCTAGTGTTTCACAATTTGATTCTGAAACTTCATTTATTTTAGAACAATATTTATATTATTTTTTGTTTTGCAAGTTATGAAACAAAATTGGGAGCAGTTTATTGTTGAGAGGGTGAGAAATTTAATTTTAGATGTGATTCACGTGTAGAGAAAATTAGAGAGCATTAAAAGTAAGATATTTTAATTTTTAATCATTTAGCATATTAATTTTATAAATTTTTGTTTTGTTGGCATTTGCCATTGATCATTATTGAAATAGATAAATACATTTGAGTGATTCAATATTTTATAACCACTGTCAGCTTCATTCTTTAGCAGCTGGTCGTAACTCATAGGTGGTGGGGGATTGTGTTTGATTCCCTATCTATACCACATTTTGCATAAAGTGATATTTAGCCGATAGAGTATTTACTACATGGAAGTGTTCAGTAAATTGCTTTTGACAATAAATAGAAGTTTATTTTATTTTACCTTTTTGAATTTTTAATTCTTATTGTCTTTCTACAATGTCACTCTGAAGACAAAGACATTCCGGCCCAATGATGAGGATGATGACGAAGACTCAGATGATGACTTTAGTGATGATGAAGAGTTGCATTCTCCAATTGATGACGTAGATCCTTTTGTTTTCTTTGTAGATACAATGAAAGGTATGCTGATACTGCCCCTTAAAACATGTTATAAGTTTCATGAATGCTCTCCTTGTTGTCTGACATAAATATAAATTTTGCTGTAGTGATGCAATCATCAGATCCATTGGGATTTCAAAACCTTACCCAGACACTCGAGTTCTCTTATCAAGCTCTTGCAAATGGTGTTACACAGCATGCTGAGTTGAGAAGAGGGGAGATTGAGAAGGAAAAATTAGAGAAGTCATCAGCTATCACGGATTCTTAAGCTCTCGGGTGTGTATATTCTTGGTAAGAGAAACAGATGGTTACGTATTTTTATGAGGCATTTATTGGCTCAGTGGTCCTAGTTGGTCCTGTGAACTTTAAAGAGTTTTCAGGTTTGATATTGATAGGGTGAGTTTGGTGCTCTGAAGTTCTCGTTGACTTCAGAGGATGTGGATTCAGGAGTTTGGTGCACTATCCAATGGATGAGAGTGGCCATTCTCCTCATTGTCCGCCCCCTTCGAGTCTATTTTGTTGAGTTGACGGTTATGCTGTTTCCAATATATCGGAACCATTGTCTGTAATTGGGTTAGCGCAGCAATGGCTTGATGTATGCGAGTTCTGTGGCGTTTCTCTTCTGTCACAGACAGTATATTTTGTTGAGTTGACGGTTATGGTGTTTCCAATATATGGGAACCATCGTCCTTTGTTGGGTTAGCGCAGCAATGGCTTCATGTATCGGAGTTCTGTGGCGTTTCTCTCCTGTCACATAGACAGGTTGGCTTGGCTCTATTGGTAATTTTTGGTGGGGAATACTTGATAATTCTTTGTATTTTTAAGTTAGATTTTGGTCCTATAAAATTTTGAGTCGAAAGTAAAACAGTTTTGGGCTGTGCAAAGCTTTTTGTACTGTGGCTTGCTGCACGTTGTAAAACAGTGATATCCATTCTTTATCAATATTTATAATTTTTTTGTGTACAAGTTTTCAACTTAAATTTTTACCCTTCAAACTTACTTAGTTTAAAAAAAGTAAAGTTTGATTGAATTCATGTTTGAATAGCTTTATTGTAAATTACTTCTATAAAAATAGGAAGCTGCGGGAACGCATATGTCAGCTTGTTATAGAACAAATGTTTTACGAAAATGGCCGTTTAATAGTTTATTGTTTAATATATAAATGTAAATAGCCATGAATGTTTGTCTGGGAGAATGTTAACCTTAGATTTACAATTTGTGAAACCAAATTAGAGGTCAAGTTTTGTTTACGAGTATAAATACGCAAATATGTGTTTGCTTTTATTATTAACAGTGTCAACCCTTAAACGCCTTATTTTCTTGAGTTTTAAATAAACGTGTGCACATTTTTTTATCGTATTATATTTTAATATGATCTTAGGCTATAGTATTTTTTTTTTTTTATCGAACTACTTTATTTTAATATGATATTGGGTTGTAGTATGTGTGTGTGTGTATATATATATATATATATTATATTTTTATTATTTAATTTGTGACTTTGTTTATTATATAAAAAATGGTTAAATATATGACTTATTGTATCTTGTGTTGAAAGTGTGTTCTAATGTAATACAGAAACAAACAGTTCTAGTAATAAAAGTATTTGGGTATCTTAAAATTTTAGCATATATTTATATACATATATGTTGAAGAAAAATAAAGAATTAATCTACAAGTGTTATGGTTTTACAACAATAACTTAAAAGGAAACAATAACTTAAAATGAGACTAAATAAAAATTGGTTGTGCATAAAAGCTTTTATAAAAAAAATAAAAATTGGTGTAGAGGATAATTCTCGCATGATTTAAATTATAACAATAATTGAGTAAATTCACATGCCTTAAGACAATAAATTTACGAGAGATTCTTCTAAATTCTTCGTAGAACAACTCATTCATATTTTTGGAAGTTTTGAAAAATTATTCATAAATTATTTAATGTCATGTACTTATGACAGATTTAAAATATATAATCTAATAAAAACAATTAATTTAACATTACTTAGAATTAAAAATTGTAGATATATTGTTTTGTTCAAATCTGTTAATATAGCAGGTTTATGACATTACATTTTCTTACAGAAGGAAACAATTAATTAGAATCTAGATTTTAACAATTAAAATATTGATAAAATTAAAATGAACAGTTTTAGTAATGCGACCAACAATAATTTAAAACAATACTTACTTGCCTAAACATGTTTTCACACACATATATAAGGAACATCGTATAAATTTTAAGCAGCAGAGTCAAAGAACGTTTTGGGCGCGAGTCAGAGAGAGAGAGATAAAAGGGGTTTCGATTCGAAGCGAAGTGGAAGAGTCAGAGCACGATGGATTTGGACGCTGATGATATCTTCAGAGACGACGAAGACTACGCCGAGGCTCATCGCTCGCTCCTTGTAAACTACTTTCTCTCACTCTATTTTTCTTTTTCCATTTCTTTCTGTTCAAACGTCAAAACCCTTATATCAGGAAGATGAATCGACCAAAGAATACGTGGTTTACCTGGTCGATGCTTCGCCTAAAATGTTCAACGCCGTTTGCACTGCGGTAACTTTTCTTTTCTTCTCCTTTGATTACAATTCATTTTCCTTCACTTTCTTGCCACTCACAAACTCGCTATCCATGCCACATTGCGATCTCACCAGAATCTTGAAACCTATTTCCACATTGCGATCTCTTGTATATCTCAAACACTGAAGACTCAAATCATTAGCAGATCCTATGATCAAGTCGCCATATGCTTCTTCAATACTGTAAGTTTTTACTCACCGCTTCTTGCTTTTATTCTTGATGTATGTGGTGGAAATTACAAAGTACAAGACTAGGTTAGGTTTATGACTTTTAGTTTTATAAATCTTAAACCCTAAAATTATCGGTTATGCACTTTAATTAGAATTAATTTTTCGCCTTGCTGCCTCTGTGAAATGTGGTGGTTATAATGAAATCCTTCACTGCGCATTTTACTAAGGCAAAACTCTAATTCGGTGTATCTAGTTTTGCACTCTCTCGTTTTTAATCCATTTGTTATTTCAGAGGGAGAAGCAGAATTTACAAGGCTTAAACAGTGTTTTTGTATTTACTGTTCCCGAGAGAGAGTTTCTAGACAGGCCAACTGCAAGGCTCATAAAAGAATTTGACCAGTTGGAGGGTAAGTTTTTGGGCTTTCCAGTTGTGGCGGTGGATATAGAGAACCGTTTAGGTGGACCTTATTTATCCTAAAATATCTTGTTGTCATCTCCTTTTCATAAGAGATGATGACATTGAACTTGGTGTTGTATTCTTGTTAATTTCGTTGTTTTTTTTTGTCATATGAAGCACTGACGAGATGATTAAAGTTTACTGCATGATATTGTACAGGCAAAGTATTGTTTACCTGGTGCAAATTTCCTTCTTTGAAGTTTTTTTTTTAAGCTATAACTAGGGTTTGGAGTATTTTTTGGATAATATAATGGTGTTGTTTTGGCTCTGATGACTGGCAGATAAAATTAGAAAGAGGATGTGAAGTTGAACAAAAAAAGTAAAGTAGTGAATTTAATTAAACCTATGATTACATTTATTATGTTATGTCTGCTAATAACTCATAATACATTCACATTATTAGTGTATAGGTTGTATCTTTTTCAATCCTTATAAACTTAGTGTAATGCTTTTGTATGATGTGGATAATTATGCATTTAATAGGATTAGTTTCTGATTCAGAATCTGTCTTGTTTTGTGTATTATGTATTTGATAATTCTGAGGCTATTGTTTGTTTCAATCTTCTCTAGAATCATTTTCTAAACACATTGGAAGTCAGCATGGCATTGTGTCTGATACTCGAGAAAATTCTCTGTACAATGCTATCTGGGCAGCTCAGGCACTTCTTCGTAAAGGGTAATATATTGGTTATGGATACACACATTACTTTCAGTCTTTCACGTGATTATTGGTTACTGATTATGGGCAACAAATGCCAGGTCAGCAAAGACGATTGACAAACGCATACTTTTGTTCACAAATGATGATGATCCTTTTGGGAGTATCATAGGGTCTGCAAAATCAGATATGATAAGAATGACCCTGCAGAGAGCTAAAGTACCCATTAACATATGCTTTTGTTTATTGCATAGATGGTAAAACTACAAGGTTTGAAGAATGCCAGTGGTTTCATAATTACTTTTTTTTTATTTGTTAAGGATGCACAGGATCTTGGAATTTCTATTGAACTTCTTCCATTGAGTTGCTCTGATGAAGTGTTCAATGTATCTCAATTCTATGCTGTATGTCTACTTATCTATGACATATATTTGTTATGCTTCCCCCCCTAAATTTCTTCTCTAAACTGATCCTTATAATTTTTCCATGTTTACTTGTCAATTGTATGCCTTTTAGGATTTGATTGGGTTGCAAGGAGATGATTTAGTCGACTTTATCCCAGCCGCAGGAAACAAGTATGGCATCCTATTTATGATGTTCTGTGATTTATTTCTCTCGTGTTATTGAAATTGGACATTGTAGTTTTACTTGTATGTTTGTTTGTTGAAATGCAATACACATTTGAAGGAAACCATAGCAAGGGAAAAATGTGTAATCAAGGTTGTCAAAAGTATGCGGATGGCCACGGACCGGGCTGGTGCGGGTTTGACTATCCCATCCCCCATCGGGAAAAGAGTATCTTACTATTCCAAATATAAGTTAATAATTTTTTTTATAAAAAATAAAATTCACAACAAAGAAAATATGATATTATAAAGTATTTTAAGATCAAAAGAATACGCATTTTCTTTTCTTCAATGTCAAATATCACAAAAGAAATTATAATTGTAGAAATGTCAAATGAGAGTATCAAATAACAATGGGATAAAGGTCAAATAATTATATAAAAGAGTAAAAATGACCAAATGTATAACCTATAAATAAATTATGAAACTAAAAATCAAAGAAAAGTTAATATAAATTTTTTATGTTACCTAATAAATTAAATATATTTTAGTAATTTTAAACAGTGATATTGAACAAGTTGAACAATTGAGAGAGAGAATGAAAAGTTGTGCGAGAGAAAGAAGGATTATCCAATTGAAACAAAACTAAGGATCAAAGAGAAAAGTGTAGATAAATTTTTTAGGTTACCTAATCCATATCCATCCTCGTCCCCATACCCAATTTAAGAAATTGGGTATTTACCCATACCTATACTCGGTCAATGCTGGGATTCTTCGTCAAAATCGGGACAGGTTGGAACAATACCTGCGGGGCAGGTTTATTTGCCATCCCTAGATCCCATAGAGGATATAATCAAATAGTTAGACTTTATGTTAAAAAACTGTCATCTAAACCATTAAATTAAGGAAGTTTCAGGTGCAAATGATTTGTCATTTATTCTATAGGCGTGGTTTATTACTAGACAATATGGTGCTGATCTTGCATTAGGGACACGTCTATACAATTGGCATGTATTGGGGTATCTTTCTATAGTTTACTTAAATTTACCCCATAAAAGAGGTGAAATTGATTAATGTGAATCACATATCCCAGTGGAAAGTGGCTCCATGTCTCAATTATTTAAAGGATGAAAATGTAGTATTGCTTGAAATCATTACTTAACAAAACATCTCACGTTTTTGTGATATTATTTATATTGAGTTAGATTATGATGTTGTGCAACTAATAGTTACAAATTGGGTTAAAATTACAAGCAATGCTTATTTAAGCACAATTCAATTTAAGTCTCAGTTTTATCAATTTTTGTGTTTGAATTTCAGATTGGAGGATATGAAAGATCAGTTAAGAAAACGCATGTTTACGAAGCGCATCGTCAAAAGACTTAAATTCACAATAGTTAATGGGATATCCATAGAACTTAATTCTTATGCCTTAATTCGTCCCACTGCACCTGGTAGGAATTTAACGTCACTTTTCTAGCTTATAAAAGCTATAATTTTGCATAATCCATTTTCTTTGTTCAGTGTTTTTGTTTTATTTTGTGCTGTGTAACCTCTGCAAAATTTTGCATTGGTCCCTTCCTTTTAAGTTTTTAATTTGGAAATTTATAGTATATACATTTTCAGCTTATAGAAGCTATTATTTTGCATAATTCATTTTCGTTGTTCTTGTGTTTTGTTATGGTCCATGTGACATGTGCGAAGTTTTCCATTGGTTCCTTTTAAGTTTTTAACCTGGAAAATTATAGCTTATACATATTCAGCTTATATTATATTGAATGACACCCCATGCTTTTGATGTGTAGGAGCTATCACATGGCTTGATTCTGTTACTAATCGTCCTTTGAAGGTGATTAATTTTATAATCTAAATTTGAAAATAGTGTATTTTCCTTGGAATGGTATAATGATACAATTTAAATTTTAGAAGTTGAAATCTTGTTCTTTTTGTAGTTTTTACATTACAATAAAATAATGTCCCTTACTGAAACTGGACATGATCCTTGTATCCATAACTATTGTATATAGATAGCCAAAAAAGATGAGTCTACTTTCTAAAATTTATTTGTAGAATATAATTATTACTTTGGAGAAAGAATGTGTTTGGACTTTTTTTTATGACTTCCTGTTAGTTTTTATGAAAATCAAGCTACTACAAAAAAAATTGCTGCTTCATTTTTCCTGTTGTTAGTGTTGTACAGTCATGCTCTTTTTTGTTATATGATTTTATCTGTAGAATCACAATGCTCTTGAATTCCCATTGGTTATATTCTTTTAGTCAGACCATAATGCTGAGTGCTCTTAGAACTGTATAAGACAATTGTAAACTGGTTTGATGGTGCAGATTGAAAGAATTTTCATTTGTGCTGATACTGGTGCAGTGCTGGAAGAACCTACTACACGGTTTTTACCTTATAAAAAGTATGCATTTTATGCTTTTATCTGTATTTAATTTGAATGTTTGGACAATTTTCTTCACTTCAATCTTTTCTATTTAGATTTGATTTGACAAATAATATTAACTGTACCATATGAGACATTGCTATCGTTGTTGAGAAGAGGAGTTTATGGGATCTCGATCATAGCCAGTTATTTGTTCTTGGAAGGAACAAATAATAATAGATTTGATTTGATCTCACATCTGTCATTGAAGGAAGATGTGAGATGGTTTTGTTTAGTTTCTGAAAATATAGGGTGAATAGTATCATTGCAATCTTTTTTGAGTGACACAGTGCTTGGCCTTTTTAATTTTTGGGATTCAGTGCTTCAGAAGGTATGTAAGAATAACCAACTGTGGGATATTTGTTGGACAGATTGACATGAAACTTTTAAATGCATGCCTGTATAAATACTTCAAATGCCCTTATTCTATTTCTTGAGGCCCTGTTGTTTCCTTTTCAATCTAATTATAATATTATTGATTTTTTCAGCCAGAATATTACATTTTTGATGAGGCAACTATCTGAAATTAAAAGAGTTTCAACCGGACATCTACATCTTTTAGGGTTCAAGCCACTGAGTTGCTTGAGAGATTATTACAACTTGAAACCATCAACTTTCCTTTATCCGAGTGATGAGGTAACTGGTTTTTGTCATATATGAACTGTTGATGGCATCTTTAGTTATGAATAATGTTTGGTTTTAGTTGCAACTTTTGTGCTTGGTGCTGATTTCTTATCAAATACTCTTAACGTTGTTTCATTTTGGTGAAATTGTGCATCGACAATGTTGAGGTCCACATCAAACTTTTATGACCACTATAGTGTCAATCAGGATCCAATGGTTGATGTTTTCTATTAAATGTTAATTATAATGTTTATTTTAAATTAGAAATCCTTGTATTCATTAGATACCTAATTATAGGAATTAGAAAAATTGTGCCATTATTGCTATTGGTGGCTGTAAATATCTTTGTAATATTTATACATCGTAATGATCAATGAAAAAGGCAGAAAAACGGAAATTATGACATAATCCTTATTTTATACAAGGTTTGGGTATTTTTCATATATAGTCCTTACTCCCTAGGGTTTGGGCAGTTCTCACCTTGCAGTACGCTTGTGAGGTTGATTTTGACTCAAAGCCTGTATTTGTCTTTGTTCTAGAGTACAAATTATCAATTATGGGTGTGTTTAGATCACATCTGCTAGAGATATGATCAATGTAGTCCTTGTAAGGTTTAAGCTAGTTCTCACTTTTCAGAAATTGGGCTTAAGGCTTATCAGCCTCACAAATTTGGTTTGAAGGTAACAACTGCTCATGTTTTATAAGGATCACACTCGTCATATCTTTATTTGATGTGTGATTTCAATAGAATGTGATGTTCTTTCATTGGTACATAAATGATGTGCATTCGTCATCTTGTCATCAGGAATCTTGTTTTGATGCAAATTGTGCTGATTACTGTTCTACCGATAAATTGCCCTCATGGAATGGGTGCTTATAGTGTCCCATTTACAAATCAAATAGTGTTCATATCTAGTGGTCTGTTGGTGTTTTCGGAAATGCCGACCTGTATAATAGTTGCACCAAATGTATCTTACATGCTTGCTTCTCTAGTTTGTATGTTTCTCACTTTTTCTATTTCATAGTATTCTTCTGTGATGTCATTTACTTTGCAGGGTACAGACAGCAGCATGTGCATCTTCATTGCCCTTCATAGGTCCATGATACAACTCAACCGGTATCCTTGATTCCTTGTCTTTAAGGGTTTTTTCAATTGCACTGTCACATCCTTTATTCATGTCTACATCAACTTTTTATTTTTTGTTTTTAGCAATTATGAAAATTTAATATCTTAAATAATGTAGTCTGATTCTGATAAATTTCTTTGCAATTGGATATCTGCATTTTCTTTTTCCTAAAAAGTTATTTGTTTATCAAATTAGAGTTTGAATTGGTAAAATGTTGAATCAATTAATTCTACACCTAGAAATCTTTGCTATTTATGGGGCAGTTTCATGGAGTTAGTAGGAAAAGGGAAAGAGAGGGATTTGTGAAAGCTGCAATTGAAATCAAGTTAGGTAGTGTCTGTATATACAAAAACAAGTGACAATTATTATAGATTAACAAAGCATCCTCTTGTAATATTACTACATTGCTATTACACGATTGATGTGGTAGTTTTTGTGGTTGCAATATGACTGATGTTAAATGACTTGTATGTGCTAATAATTACCAATCAAAGTAATTTTCTGATGTTTCTGTCAGTTTTGCTGTTGCTTTTAGTGGCAGTTCTTCTCGCCCTCAATTGGTTGCTCTCATTGCACAGGTACAATTCGTTGAATGCTATAAATTTGGCATTATTACGAATGATTGCTTTCTTGACTTCAAAGCTAATGTGACGTGGTAGTTTGATGGCTTTGCCTCTCAACTTCTGAATAATTTTAGAGCGCTACTTTGCTGTTGTAATTGTCTTGCATTCTTTTGTTTACTTATATTTCCTGGACTTTGATCTTTTTACTTATGCTCAAGCTTTCTTCTCTACATCTCAAGTTATTGACTAATTCCTACTATAGCCACATCGGAATGTCTTTGAGATAATATGGTTAATAGAAGTCCAAGTGCTATAATTTAAAATTCGGTATGCTGGTCCTGATTGCTTACCAGCAAATGATGTAGCGATCTCCTCTAAGATAATTTTATTATGAATAAAATTATAGTAAATCTCAATTTGTTGTTTGTTCATGAAAAGCTTGATGAAAGACAATGTACAAGGCTGCTCAGTTGTCACAAATAAGGTTTATAAGGCATAGACTTAGAAAACCTAACCCAATCTCATAAAACCAGTTTGTAAGAGAACTGTCCAATCTTTATAAGTTTTATTTGTGTCATATCTAATCAATTTGAGACTAAATCACCACCTTTAACAGCTGACAATTAACACAGTCCCCAAAGAGGTTCCACCTGAGTTGGGCTAGTGCTGATTGCCATAAAGGTGATTTTCTAACATTCCCCTCATGGCCATGCTACAGCTACAGGCCTGTAGCGTGGCAAATACATGTAATCTAATAATAATCTTGGAAGGACTCTAATACCATCTTAGAAGACCTAACTTAACCTTATAAAATGAGTTGGTAAGGTTCACCCAAGTTTTATAAGCTATATTTAAGCCGTATTTCTAGTTGGGACTAAATTACCATCCTTGAGGTTGCAATTAAGACAACCCTAGAGAGGCCACAGATGAGGCGGGCCGTTGATTGCAATTAAGATAACTTTCCAATACCTTCTATGCAAAATTGTAACACTTGGAGAAGTTGTTTCACTCACGACTTACGAGTTCACATGTGGTGAGGGCTATGGTCAGGTAGTAGTTTGCCTTTGCATTGGACCTCTCAAACATTTTGCTGTATACTCCTCCATGGAATGAGATTACTTTTTAAAACCATAGTTGTCAGGAATAGATTGCTTGTCAGTTGAACAATCTGCCCCATGTCTGGCTTTGATATGTCAATTAATTAACTTTGCCAACCAACCTGTAGCATCCCTAGGATCAGAATAGGACATCCTGGTTAGGTAGAAGCCTCCATTTGGGTACATGAGAATCATTTGGCTCATTATCCATCCAGCATGCCGCTCTCCTAAATATTTGTAGAAAATCTTTGTTGTTTGAGGCATTCAATACCATCAAGATCATCACTTGCAATCATTATATTATCAGCATAAACAAATGAGTAAATGCATAGATTGGAAAAACATATATAGAACAAAAAGTGGTGTGCTTCACTTTGAATCATTCCAAACTCCTGAATTAACACATATTTAACCTATATCTAGAAAGATCTCAATAACATGATTGCAATCAGTACAATGTAATCATAATCTCAACTATTGATTTTATGTGTTTGTATCAGATTCTTAACTTGTGTATGATTGTTAGGAAGAAGTTGTTCAATCAGGTTGTCAGATTGAGCCACCCGGAATGCACATGATTTATCTTCCATATTCTGATGACATTAGACTTGTTGAAGAGGTAGAAAACTGCAATATTTCGTCTTCAAACTTATAATGTCAATTACGGTGAAAATTTTAAATATGAAGTTATTGTCTTGCTGGGTATGATTTTTACAGCGTTATTCAGATACAAGTGGGATGGTGACTAAAGCAAGTAGTGATCAAATAAAAAAGGCAGCTGATTTAATTAAGCGTGTTGACTTGAAAGATTTTTCTGTATGCCAATTTACCAACCCTGGTAAGCCTCTTCTCTCTTCCTCTAGTTTACTCCCTCTCCTTGATGATTGACAAGTTCTGTATATACTCTAGTTAGCTTCATTGGTTATCTGCTGCATTGTGTCATCATCATTACTTAAACCTTAAATACAAACTCTTACCTCGCCTGAATTATGGACAGTTTACTTCAAGATATGGGTGATTTCTATACGAAGGGTGGTTGAAAATAAATAAAGACAGTGTTCTACTCAAGATTTCTCCAAATATAATGTTCATTGTTTGGAGAAATATTCTACTGATCTTGTTTGTTGTTTAAACATAAATGATGTATATATTGAAGAGTTTATTTCTGAACCTGATAAATTGCATCCAAAGCTTTTTCACTCGGTGGTTGTTTACCACCTTGATCGAATGAAGCCACTGTGCTATATCTTAAAAACCAATTTTTTGGAAAGATCAAGAGCTTGTTCAATGAAACATAAAATGTCGTTTTTGTTAATCTTGCTTTTCTTACTTGGGCTGCTGTTGATTTCTCCCTGCATGACCAAATCATTTAGGCTAGATTCTCTCGTATTTTTCTTAATATGCCTCTGACTCTCATCCTTTTTAACCCATCTCATCTACCCCAATATTTTCATAACTTCAACTCTGATAGTTTATTTTTTTTGTTGAAAAGCATTGCATTTATACATTCCATTCGTTTATCTTTTCCCAAGAATTTGACCTTTTGTTGAATTTTTACTCAATGAAATGAATAAATTGTAGAAAAAAATATATTAACTTCATGCCTGTTTACTTATTTTTTTATTTTTTTCCTTTATAGTGTATGATCATTAGTTACTTGCTATGTGTGACTTGTTCTACTTCTATTTATTATTCCCATTTGCAAAATGAAAAGATATTATGATTACTGTTGGTAACAAATAAGCTTTTTCATTATCAGCCTTGCAAAGACACTATGCTGTACTTCAGGCATTGGCATTGGAAGAGTATGATATTCCGGAAATGAAAGATGAAACATTACCTGACGAGGAAGGCTTGGCCAGGTAAGCTCGAGTTATTTCATAATTAATTGAGTATTTTGTTGAGTCTTAATTTTGCAGACTGTAAAAATGAAACTGAGAAAATGCTTTGTTCTGTTTGACCTTTGATCTCTTCATTGGAAAATATTTGCTGTTTAAGAGTTTAGTATGAAATGATAATCCTGCTTGTTACCTGCAGACCAGGAGTGGTGAAGGTATTAGAAGAATTCAAAACCTCTGTATATGGGGATAACTATGATGAGGAGAATGAGCAGGGCATTGGGAAGCCAACTGAAGCCTCAAAGAAACGAAAAGCAAATGCAGAGTTTGCAACAAAAGAGTGTGAACAATATGACTGGGGTGAGCTTGCTGATACTGGAAAGGTAATTCTTGGAAGTTATTTCATGCACTGCTTATTTGTGGGATAGGCAGGTGTGCGCTTCAGCCAATTTTACAACGAACATACCTAGTTATCTATGGAATAAACAGGCAAACTGTACTGGACAAGCCATACAGTTACGAGTGGTCATGGATTGGATTTTAAAAATGATTTAAAATCCATATCCATTTTAACTAATCAAATTTATGTATTTTTTCAAATCCATTTAAAGTGGATTAAATCTAGATTCTAGGTACATATCCATTTTAACTAATCAAATTTATGGATTTTTTCAAATCCATTTAAAGTGGATTAAATCTAGGTACATATCCTATTTGAAGTGGATTAAATCTAGGTACATATCCTATTTAAAGTGGATTAAATCTTAGATATAAAGTGGATTATCTAACCTGACATAGGTAGGCATGGACCCGGATTGACTCGACCCATGGACTCGAGTCGACTCGGGCGAACTAGGCTCGACCTAAGGCATGAGCCTGAGTCAACTTGGCTCAACATTCGCCCAACTCGGGTTGAGATGGGCCGACTAGTTTCAAAAACAGTCGAGACTGACTCAAGAGTCGACATGAGCGCGGGCTAACATGACTAGACATTGGCCCAAGTCGGCAACGACAGGGGACTTCATGGCGGTGGGCTTGACAACTGTGGACTCCACGACGATGGACTTGACAACGGTGGACTCCACGGCGGTGGACTCGACAGCGGTGGACTCCACGGCGGTGGACTCCACAGCGATGGACTCGACAGCGATGGACTCGACAGCGGTGGACTCCACGATGGTGGACTATGCTCAACAACTGCCGTACTGACTTGACTCAACAATTAAATGGAAGTAATACCTAAACTTAGAGTTATATCCAAACTTGCTTCCATGTTATGTTAGACTGCAAGGAAATAAAAAATATGTTAAAATGAATAGGAAGATTTTTCTAGTCATTTGTCAAAAATATTCTATTTCATTTCATGAAAAGTGACCTTTTCTCTAAATTTCTAGAAACTTTTAAAAGTTTTACAAATTAATATATTCTGACGGAATAATTTGATATTGTTTTGCAGTTAAAGGATTTGACTGTGGTGGAGTTGAAATATTATCTTACCGCACATAATCTTCCTCTTACCGGAAAGAAGGAGGCTTTAATTAGCCGAATATTAAGCGACATGGGAAAATAAGCACGACGCCAAAGTGCTTTTGCAACGTCGATAACTATAAGACTTTTTACACTCATTTTGCTTCTGAAGAGGTTGCAAAGACCTCTAAAACATAAAAAGGGGGAACAGTGCAATGTTGTTAAAAGGTATTTTCTAGTAAAACCTACTATGTCTTAAAAAGAAAAGTGTCAATTCAAAAAAGGAATATCCGAATAATAAATTACAATTAAAAGTTCTTTTTTGTCTTTCACCTAAAAAACATGTTGCTTTTATTTGCTCTTAAAAATAATTAATATAAAAAGAGGAAAATTTAGTTAAGTGTAATTAATAACTTAGTTAATTTGCATTAAAAAAATTAAATGTTTTCATTGGTTTGATGAAAGAGATCAGATCGAACGAATATTTGTCCAATTAGGAAGATATCATTTTATGGAAATTTTTGGTTAATATAAGAAAATATCTATAATCCATAATAATGAGTGTTTTTTTATTTAAATTATGTAGCTATTGTTTTAAATTATTTTTCCCACACTGTCTAATTTCTTGCAAGTTTTATTCAACTTATGTTTTTAATTATTTCATGCAACGAATAAATAGAAAAGACTAATTACATATCTAATATTGACCAAAGTTTTTGAAGTTTTAAAAAATATAAATATACGTTGAACAAAGAATTTCACTTAATCACTTTTTTATTTATTAAATTAGAATACGAGACTTTATTTAAAGTTAATTAAATTCTATAGCCTATTCAGTATTAAACCTTGCAAATTTTTCGTTGACACCCGTAAAATATCAAGACCTTTGAACAATGAAAAAAAAATAAAATATATACAAGATATAGAAATATTCACCTTTATGAATGATTTAAAAAACATGTTACTTTTATTTTAAAATATTAGCAAGTGATCTATAAGGATAATATTTCATAATTTTCATTGTAATTTTAGTAACAACCAAGAAGTGTGTTCTTTGTTAGCTTTTTAAAAATATGTACTTTACATGTATCATATTATGAAGATAAGGGATGAGCGTACCTGATAAGTGTATCGTAATCAAGGTTCAACTCCACAAACAGTCATCAGAAAGTGTTCACCGAAGAGGATAACTTCAGATTCCAACCTGAAAAGTTAAATTGAAGCAGGAAAAGAAAATCGAAACCATTATACCACAAGATCAAGTCAAAATGTCTTAAATATAACCTCACATATGACACAATCAGCAACTTTTTCTACATCTTCACATGTCATAAAGACGACTTTTTCCTTTTATAAACTTAGAAAGAATACATGCCTGTCGTGCCCTAACTCCCACTATGTTCCTCCCAGCAGCTGTTACCTGCCAGTGTAATGAACTAATAAATAATATGATATGCTCTCAAATACAAATATGTATATATAAGTACATACCTCTTCGTCACCATCAGCTTTGTTAACAAATATAGGTCCTTCCACTATCGTAGTGAACCAGGAACACTTCTTTCAGCCTAGCTCAAATAAACCCAAACTCATAAGGATATATGTTTCAAGTGGGTATTTGCAGTAAAAAAAATCTTGGTGGTAAAGTACTGATGTGAAAAACAAACCCATCATATTCGTGTCGTGATTTATGCAGGATTATCATTCAAGATTCATCTTGCCGTAGTTTTAGTACAAGGATACATTCCCATTTAAGATATCTAAGCAAGGGATGAATCACTTCTCTAAATGCAATAAGGGTTTTCTATATAAGGTTTCTCTCTCATACACAGAAGCACACAGTAAATATCATAATAACATTCTCCATGATATTTCTAAATGCAACTCGGTATTGGTGCCTGAACCAATTTTCCTAAAGCAGATCCCGGAACAAGGACATCCCAACCTTGAGAACCAGGAGTAATTCTAACAGCTTTTAGAAGACTCGTACACGTTTTTGAAACCTGTAAAATGACACTTAAAACATACGTAGAAAAGTTAGATAATATGTATATTCATAATATACTTGTTATGTTTGGTAAGGAAATCTGTAGTCTAGGAATAAACATGAACAAAAATCACAGATACTGATGAAAATGCTTTAGACTATATTTCCTGAAATTTTTCTGACTAAATTGCAAAGGATCATGTACCCAAAAGAGAAATATGAAGGACAATGCATTATCACACCCAGCTCGAATCTCAGCTTCTTTATATGTCCTGACACTGGTTTCAGGTTTTCCAAGAGTTTTACCTAGTATCTGCAACTTAAAATGACAAGTTTGTATATTTCAAAATATATGCATTTAAAATGAAGAGGAGCCCAGCTGTGAAAACTAAACAGTACCGGTAAAACACGGCATACATTACTTTGAAATAAAGGAAAAACTACTATCAAATTTGATACATCTGAATTGAATTTCCCTCATATTTCAAAAATCCTTGCAACTATTAAGGATGTTATCAAGGCTATCAGACTGTCTGTTTATTTAGTTATATACTTCCAGTGTACAGAGTTTTTAAAATTTTTGTCCTCCCTAGGCTTGGTTGCATCTTGGCTTCATTTTTTGTCATATTTCTTAAGTATCTTTTTGCACTAGGCATTTAAATTGCAGGCCTTTCAAATCATCAATACTTTCTAACCTGGACTTTCTGAGGGACTTTCTGAGGCCTTTCAAATCATCAGAGTAGCTTTCAGTCTCATTGTCCAAATTGTCTGCCATCTTCATTTCCTGGAATAAAAGGGAGTAGATTTAAAATGAAAATTAGTCAACACCGTCTACAATAATTTTAAAAAACAACAATTGGAGAAAGGAGAAAGGACCTATTCCTTTCAGAAAAGCCTCTTTTAATTCAGGCAATGAGCTCATTTCCAAAAGCACCACACTCTTCTAGCTTCCAACCAGATAACTTCAGCTGGTGGATTCCAATAATAACGGCTCCAAGTGGATCATTCCACAAGTTAACATTTTTTGACTGCACATTTGCAGCCAGCCAGCCAGCCAGCACCTCCCACAAGTTCAAGCCCATTGAGAAATCTATTCATGTGTTCAGAAGTTAATGCGATACCAATAGAAAGGTCTTGTTATACAATCTTCAAGTAGCATTTGGTTGGAAAAGTTCTATATCAACATCAAACAAGTTCTACACAGTTCAATGATACTACATCCTTATGTAGTGGCAGACAGACTCTAGGCAGCTTGACTTCACTGCATCATTATATTTTACAGTCATTTGAAATCAACATGAAACTTATTTTTTCCCTTTTAAAGTATTAGATAATTTATATAATTCTTTAGCTAACCTCGAGGTCTAATAAACCTCTATCTTCATGCATTGAGTGTTTGCATTATATTCTAGTATTATGTAAACAGTTTAGGTGGAAGTTGTAATAATGGCTTAAAATTTCCAGTTTAACTCTCTTTATTTCAAAAAAAATTGGCTTTGGAAGGTGTTGGCTATTTGGAGTGTGTAAATTAAAATATAAATAACGAGGTAAAATATAATTAACAGAAATAGAAAACAAGATTCTTATTCTTTTCATTTCTCTTGTTTCAAGCAACCCACTGGATAAACTGCTTAATATAATCTAGGGACTTTAATATAAACCCACTGGATATACACAAGTTCACATCTACGGGATATACAGATAGGAAAAAGGCCTCGAGCTAAAGAAAAAAAACGGTAGTATCCCTTTACCCTGTATATGTAAATATATAAGATAAATTATGTAATATACAGACACACCCCTGAGGTTTAATAAAGTTATACTTCATATTCCGTATCTATTTACATCACTATATCTCTCTATCTATATTTGTAACTGCATAAAAAATATCAAGTGAGATGCGTTAATGGGTAGTATGTGCAACTTTATTTTGTTATATAAATTGAGGGAGATTTATTTGGGGGGAGACACAAATGAAATTTAGTTAAGCCTCAGGATGTGAGTGTATTTCTGAAATTAAGGATGCAGCCTAATAGTTTCTCTTCTAAATGAAGTGAGTGATGGTTGACAGAAAAGATATATACTATTGGCACTTTTCTTCAGGTTCCACTCTGAGTAGTGTTGGTGATGACTGCTCAACATCATTTGATGGGTCTGTGTTGGTAGTTGATGGTTTTAAGTCCGACTTGGAATTAAGGAAGAGGCATACCACAGAGCAATCATCAACCTTAGAAGAAGGAAGCTTGGCTTTCCATGCCTGAACAGCTGCGTCAACCAGTATTCGAGCCGCGGAAGAGCGTGGAGTAGATGCCACAATGGACACTACTTCTTGGTTTGATAAAACATCCCATACCTAAAGAGAGTTGAATGTATGTACATGATAACACAAGTATGAGGATGGTATGATAAATGAAAAAAGGGAGTTAAGAGTTCGTTACCCCATCTGTGGCTAACACAACAAATTGATCCCTGTGAGTAAGGCGGTGATAGGAGAAATCAGGAACAGAGATGATTCCGAAGTCCTTGAGACAAAAATCTCCAAAAGCCCTTGACATGGCAAGCCCAGGGGAGTTAACATTGGGCAGCCATACTCTAGAAATCCATGGTTCACTTTTAAGGGCAAAAACTCTTCCCTTACAAATCCTTATCCTCTCTGCTTCCCCTGATAGAGGAAAGAGGATAAAAACAGAGTAAGAGTGCATTGATTGGATGCAAAGAAAGAACGACAATGGAGAGACAGAGACGTACTTGGAAGATCAGGCTTAAGGTCAGTGGTCAACTGAACGGCAGTAAGGGAACCATTACGGTCTTGGGTAGCCAATACAGCTCGGGAGTCACCGACATTGGCAATAACAAGGTCGTGACCCTTGAAGAATCGATGAATGAATGAATGAATGAATGAGAAGTGAAGAAGTGAAGAAGATGATGCGATGTGATACTCACCTGCTTCAGCAGAATAACAGCAGTGGAGCCACTGGAAGAGCAATCGATCTGATTCTGGTCTCTGAGTTCTGAGTCCATCGTCTTGCAAGCCCTCACAAAAGATTGTCTCAGCGTTGCAATATTAGTCGGAGCAACGCTATCGTGTTGGAAGTCATCGAAGGACGTGTTGAAGAAATTCCGATAGCTGTAGGTGGTGTTAGGGTTTATGGAATTCCACTGAGCAATGAGCTTCAAAGGAAACGAGTCTCTGAGTTTCTTGGCAACCAAATGGCCATGAGGTCCGTGGCCATCAAAAACACCGCAGAAAACGGCGTCGTCCTTGGAACAGAAGTTGTCCCAAAGAAGCATTGCATCCTGGTTGATCGTTCCGTTGCCTTGCTTGCAGAACAAGGAAGCAACCTGCGATGAACCGTTCAAGAACAATCTCCCAGGAACTCTGTGGACCCGCATTTCGATTCGGTAATCGGAGAATGTGATGGGACTGCATAACGGCTCATCACATGCATCCATGGAAGGCAACGATGACGCCTCCGTCAACGAGAGGCACGATCCCATTCCCACAGATTTTCCGACACGACACAAACAACCTAATCGGACAAACAGAAAGAAGTGATTGCAGCGTGAATCGTCATCATCTTTGATTTCTACCACTCTCACTCTCTCTCTCTCTTACCATTATAACAATAATTCAATTATGACAAACAAGATAATCTAACGGTAAAACTACAATTGTTTGTTACGTAGTTTGTTAGTTAGTTGTACCTTCCTCCGATAATTCTTCTTACTCTTTTGCTTTTTCAATATTATTTATTGCCAATCTTAATTATAATATTATAAATATTAAAATTCATAATAATAACAAATCATAAATCAGCAAAGATATACAGTCAAATATAAAGAGTAATTCACATAGATAAATACTTTTATTTATTGTCATGAATGTCAAAACTGTGAATCCCAAGTAACATTCAAAGACAAAAATATTAAAAGATCTAAGTTAAATGTCTGAGCAAGATAATGTTTTCTGAATTCTTGTATCAAAATTTCTTTTTATTATCTAAATACTTAAGTAAAAAGAAAGTAATCGTCTATCATTTTTCTATATTCACTTTTTATTTGTGTATTTTATAATTATTCTTATTAAATGGAGTGTCTCTAATATTATTTTATTTAATTATTTATAATTATATCTACTCTATGGTGACTGTAGAGTGTCTCGTCCTATTCAATTATTTAATGTTATTTGTAACTGTTTTTGTTTAGTAAAATATCTTAAACCTCTTATTAATACTTAAGAATGACTCAAAACTTTAAAAAAACATGCACGACAAAGATTGTCACGCAACTACATCTTTATTTTATTTCTTAAATATGAATACGAGACATTATTGCATAGATTGGAATGAGTACAACGTATGAAGGTAACATTTTTTGTGGGGAGCTAAGTTTTTAGGTAGTATGATGTCACAAAACGTCTTTGAAGATATAAATCTAAATATTCTACAGCAGATACAATGGTAGGGGTGACTTCATATCCAACCATTTCCGTGAAGTACATACATAACAGCCATAGACAAAGTATGTATGTGGTTTCTACATTGTATTGTATTGAATGTGCAGTGGAAGAGATTCCCAGCAGCAGAGCACAACAGAACACAACGAAGCAGGGGATTTGTACTACAGGGGTTGGGGCCTTGTCTGCACGATAAAGATGTCTTTTCCAACAAGACATCCTTCCACATCCTGTGGGCAACCGAACTTTCTCTCCAGGAAAAACCCAACTGCACAAAGACGTTGACCAAGTTGTCTACGGAAAGTGGAGTCAACTGTCAGTGGTTTCTTGCTGTAATCAACGATCAAACGGATAACCTCGCCATCTGCAGGCCCTGCACCTCGTACCAGCAATTCCTCACTCAAGTTAGCAAAAGCTAGAGTTTGCACCTGCCCGTCAAATTTACCTGATGATAAACGCCATGGTGTACCCCGGGTTCCAGAAGCCAGAGTTTCACCAAGGCCTGAAGCAATCTCAGCCTCCACACAATTATTATCCTGCTTTGTTGGGCTCACAGTATGCAGTACAAATGAGAGATCCGGTGAAAGCATTTCTTGGATCAGAACTGCCATTGAAGCTTCTATCTGAGGAACACCAGCAGCACGCCGGCTCAACACTGCTCTCCGAGTGTACAGTGAAGCCCATACTTTGCTAACGGCATTTGCAAAAACTGTTGGATTGGAAGGACTAACATTGGGTATTGATTCATAAAGTCCAGCTGCTGACATTCCGGCTAAGTCCTCAACGTTGGCACTGGATCGAACAATTAAATGTGCATTGCTTGGGAATACTTTCCCAATGCTTTCAATGATGTCTTTCGGTAGCTTGAGGGAAGAAATTAATTCCTGGAGTTGATGGCACAGATCATCAAGTTCACCACCCTCGAGTTTTGCTGTTTCTATCTTTTCCAGGATAGACCTGAATGTTTCGGTGGAGTTACTCCTCTCTAGTTCCAATTCCATCGATCCAAATGGTAAAACTGCCCCAGAAGGAACTCGAAACAAAGCAGGCACTCCCTGATCACTGTGAACTGTCATTAAAAAATCAGACTTCAGAAATATGATTTGCTAAAAGTATTAAGGAGCGAGAAGGTGAGGGTGGGACATCCTTCAAAACCACATAAATTTAATCCCTTCAAACTGGAAATGTCCATTTTTTTATAATTAAATACATTTTTTTATGAAGGACTTGAACATGTTAGAATCGAAAAATATATTCTTTGCCGGCCAATATGTTGCATCTACGGTTTTAGGTCAGTGGCTCTTTGACAGGTACTAGAGAATTGATACTCAACACAATGCACATCTTTATGCTAAGTCATGCACATCCGTATGCATATTTCTCCACCCCCAATTACTGGATAAAAATATTAACCTTTTTTTATGAAGTATAAGAATTCATTTAGAGGAAAAGAGTCAGACTAGAAAACATCTTTCCAGAATAAAAGGGAAAAAAACATAACATCAATTACATTGTTTCAGTACAGTTCTCTAATGGTCTTGAGCTGGCTAGTTTAAAAACAAAATCTTGAGCTCCAATATACTGTTAGGAAACCAGAGAGGGTGTCTTAAACAGGAAATTGTATCATTCCATACGAAATAGATCATCAGAAAGATAAAATATGGCACTACTTGAATTGAAGAGACGTAGTTATGCAACTCATTGCTTTTATTGAATCTTACCTTTTTCTTTTATAATTGTTTGTGGTGCCAACATAGTTGGAATGACAAGCAACATTGTGATCTAATAGCACTACCATTTTCAGTTAAAAAATCTCACCTTTATCAGAAACTTCCGACACTGATGATAAGAGACCACATGCAGCAGCCTTAGCACCTGATGTCTGTATCTCTGCATCAGGAAGCAAGATAACTCCGGCAGAAGAAGCACCCTTGATATGAAAAGAATAATTATTCATCAGAGGTAACTTTTATGAAGATTTATTTAAGGGAATGGTAATTGAATAAATGCTAGGCTTTTCTGTGAATAATAAGAGTTAGATTGATTAGACATGTCGTAATATAAACCAAGAGTGAGGTGATGCTTGCGAGTTCTGAGACAGGGCAAAGACAGGCAAAGATCTACGGTAGTCTGACTAGTAATCAAGGGATTGAGGGGACAGTTTAGATGGAGGAAAAAGGAAGTGCAGCTATTGCAGGATAAGTTGTAAGTGCTACTTACAACAAGATACGTAGGTTGGTAACAGATCATTAGCTGTTAGATTCAAGGACTACTTTCTCCATATTAAAACTGTTTTCAGATTAACATTTTGAAACAATTTATTTTGTCTCGTTATAAAAAAGCAGTTCCTTAAACTGCTTTAAAAGATAGTTTTTTTATAAAAATAAATATTGTCCAGTTTTTCAGAAGAGAGTAACTATTTTTTCCTAAAAAACCTTATCACTTTCACCAACCTGGAATTTATCTCTAAAATATCAACAAAGCCAAAAAAATTAAGTGAATAAATTATCATTCTCTACCTGATCAAAATTGGAGATTCTACTAAAAGAAAAAGAAGGAACTTCAACTCCAGAGACATTGTCATCAGAAGAACTTCTCATGGAAGAATTGTCATCAGTGTCCATCGAAGAGGATAACTTCAGATTAACACCGGCAGTTGATGCTTCCAACCTGAAAAGTTAAATTGAAGCAGGAAAAGAGAAAATGGAAACCATTATACCATTAGATCTGCTCACAAAATTATGTCAAAATATTTAAAAAAACGTGGCTCAGTTTTAAAAACAATTAATAATGGATAACAAAAATTGTCTGACAATATAACCTCACATATGACCCAATAAGCCTTTGTATATCAACAACTTTTTCTTCATCTTCACATGTGACAAAGACGACTTTTTCCTGTAATAAACAATAGCAGTATGAATGTCATATTGTAGATAATCAAACTTCAAAATCATTGATTGAATACTTAGAAAAAGAGACGTGCCTGCCGTGCCCTAACACCAAGATGAGATAAGTGAGGCAGTTCTTGCTGAAGAATAACTCCCACTATGTTCCTCCCAGCAGCTGTTACCTGCCAGTGTAATGAATTTATAAATATTAATATGTTTAATATTTCCATATACTCTCAAATACAAATATATATATATATATATATATATATATATATATATATATGTACATACCTCTTCGTCACCATCAGCTCTGTTAACTACAAGGATAATAGGTCCTTCCACTGATGATGGCAGTGAACCAGGAACAATTCTTTCAACCTAGCTCAAAGAAACACAAACTCATGTTAGTCAAGGATGAGGATATCCCTACCATTGTTAGTATCTGTATCGTTATTACTTCTTTTTTTTCTTGTGTAGAGGGCTACAGATTCTTATCTTTCCTAACTTGTAGACTTCTGTTTGATAATTGATGGTATGCAATTACTTGGTCTCATGGATTTCTTTATTGTCTTACACCAGGTGTCTCCTTTCTATTAGTACTTTACTGCTTTCCTGAACTTTATCTTCCCAAGAGGGAAGTTTCAGAGGCTTTTACCCAAGAAGGGTGATGAAAGACTATGGAATGAAGGATCTGGAGAGATATGAGTCTGTCTTTCGGTTCGATTACTTTAACACAAATATGCTATAAGTTGCAAGTGGTCTTTGCAGTAAAAAAAATTGTTGATGGTAAACTGCTGATGGTATAAAAAAAAACACCATAATATTTTTGACATGAAGTTATGCAGGATTATCATTTAAGCTCCATGTTGCAGTAGTTTTAGTATAAGGATAGATTCCTTTTTAAGATATTTACGCAAGGGATGAATCACTTCTGTAAATGCAATAAGGTTTTTCTATAAAAGGTTTCTCTCTCGTACTCGGAACAACACAGTAAATATAATAATAAAATTTTTCACGATATTTCTAAATGCAACTTGGAAGTGGTACCTGAACCAATTTTCCTGAAGCAGCTCCTGGAACAAGAACATCCCAACCTTGAGAACCAAGTGTACTTCTAACAGCTTTTAGAAGAACCGTACATAGTTTTGAAACCTGGAAAATCACACTGAAAATGTACAAGAAAAGTCATATAATATGTATATTCATAATATACTTCTTATGTCTGGTAAGAAATCTGTAGTCCAGGAATAAACATGAACAAAAATCACAGATAGTGGTGAAGAAGCTTTAGACTATGTTTCCTGAAATTTTCTCTGACTAAATTGCAAAGGATAATGTATCCAAAAGAGAAATATGAAGGACAATGCATTAACATACCCAGCTCGAATCTCAGCTTCTGTATATGTCCTGACACTGTTTTCAGGTATTCCAAGAGCTTTACCTAGTATCTGTAACATTTAAGATGACAAGTTGGTATATTTCAAGATATATGCACTTGAAATGAAGAGGAGCCCAGCTATGAAAACTAAACAGCACCAGTGTCACAAGGGCAATCGCTATTTAGCTTGAAATAAAGGAAGAACCACGATCAAATTTCCTACCTCTGAATTGAACTTCTCTCATTTTCTGATTATAGGTTGTGTAATTATTTCAGTAATGTTTGTAGGTCACACATAACAACTATTAAGGGTGTTATTAAGACTAACAAACTGTGTTTATTTAATTATATATTTCCGGTGAGCGGACTTCTTTTAAATTTGTGTACTCCCAAGTCTTGGTTGCATCTTGGCTTCATTTTATGTCATATTTCTTTAGTATCTTTTTGCACCCGGCATTGAAATTGCAGACCTTTAAAATCATCATCATAATAATAATACTTTCTAACCTGGACTTTCTGAGGGAATATCTTAAGAAGTTCTTCAGTATATTCATCAGTTAGCCTCTTTGATCTATCAAGAGTAGCTTTGAGTCTCAGTGACCAAATTGTCTTGCCATCTTCATTTCCTGGAACAAAAGGGAGTACATTTAAAATGAAAATTAGGCAACAATGTCTAAGTGATTTTTAAAAACAACAATAGAGAAAGGACCCAAGAAAGTTACCTTCTCTTTCAGAAAGGCCTCTTTTACTCCAGGCAATGAGTTCATTTTCAATAGCACCACACTCTTCTGGCTTCCAGCCAGATAACTTCAGCTGGTGGATTCCAATAATAAGGGCTCCAAGTGAATCATTCCACAAGTTTACATTTTTTGACTGCACATTTGCGGCCAGCCAACTAGCACCTCCCAAGACTTCAAGCTCGTTGAGAAATCTATTCACGTGTTTAGAAGTTAATGTGATACCAATAGAAAGGTCTTGTTATACAATTTACAAGTAGCTTTTGGCTGGAAAAGTTCTATATGTCCATCAAACAAGTTCTACACAGTTCAATGATACTACATCCTTATCAAGTGGCTTGACTTCACTGCATCATTACAGTTATTTGAAATCAACATGAAACTTATTTTTTCCCGTTTAAAGTATTAAGATAACTTATATAATTCTTTAGCTAACTTGGAGGTTTAGTAAACATCTATCTTCATGCATTCAGTGTTATGCATTGTATTCTAGTGTTATCTGTCTAAGTAGTTAACAAGTACTCCATGCCTTTCGCAACATCTGTCCTTCGTATATTAAATCAACTTCTAAGTATCTGACTATTGTACAAAGAGTAATTAGGAATAAGGTGGGACGAAAACCTGCTTAAAAGAACAAATGAGTAATCCTCAAGCCCAATCTCACAGAGGCGCCACTGTACCCCCCAAAAAAAGATGCGAATCAAAATATGTTCCATCATTCTTTATAAAGAAAATCAGATGCAAAGTCTGGCTAAACAGTTGAATTAAACTAGAGTCACCTTTTGACGCATAGCTATTGCAGAATCTGGAGCATCATTCCTGAGGCCACTTTCAAGACCCTTTACAATAGTTTCTCTCAGAACATTTAAAGATTCCATTGTTTTAAATAAAAGTTTATTTACGTCTTCTCTGGCAGCATTTGATTCTGATGCAGCATCCATATTCTGGAAAAGTACAAAACATTGTCCCTCATCAGTAGATGCCACTATCAGAACAACTATGAGTACCATGGTCACATGAATGGGATAAATGCAACAGTACCTACCCCCCACCCATTGAAAAAGGGAAAGGAGAGAGAATTCTTATCCAAACTAGAGCTTTGACAACCTCAAAATTTCAGCTTCATGATTCTTATGCTACATGTATAATTTGTTGAGAAATATTTCAATCAACCTCACAATACTTGAGACCCATTTATCACAATTGAAGCCCAAGAGACCAAAACCCAAAAATTGTGATACCAGAAAGACTACAAAATGCAATGTCATTTCCCGAGTATCTCATCTCCCAACAAGCTAACTCTCTAACAGCTAATTATTCTACCATGAATTAGATGACATCTTATTCCATAATTAGTTTATTTCAGTGTCAAACATTGAGACCAAATCAAGAAATATAAATGCAATAAAATCAGAATAGGCAAATTTACCTTTTTGCACTCCAAAAATGAATTAAGTGCTGAAATGCCATATTCATCCATAGATTCACGAATTGATTCTAACTGCTCAGCAAGACTGCATGCAACATGACAAAGCCGTCCATAAGTGCAACAGATTATGATTTTCCAGTACTAGTATAAGACAAGTTTAAATCATTTGAATATATCCTAGAAATTTAGTTTACTATGTTCACTCAAAAGTGTAAAATTATGATTTTTCAGCCACTGGTTAAACACAGGCCCAAATTATTTGAAAATATCCTTGAAATTTAGTATACTTCATTGTTGGCTCACCCCATCCCCTCAAACTACTGCAGGATTCACAAGAGATGGTAGGCCTTCGCACAAAAAGGTTTTAGTCTTGTGACCTTGGTAGGAACAGCCTACAAGTTCTATAGTCTAAAGCAGCCTCTCTACATGTGGAGTGCGTGACACTCCCGAGACTCTATAATGTAGGAGATTAATTCATTGAACCACCATTTTTATTGGAGCCTCTACAGCCAGTTGCTTCCAACGGGATTAAACATGGGACCTCTTAAAATGAGAAACTATTACATAGTGTTAATCAGTTGATTTTCTGACTTAAGGAAATATCTGACTAGTTCAAAATGAAGATTTTGCTGTGAACAGCAAAAGTTCATGCAGTTTCACGATCAGTCTATTGGTTAACGGCCTAATTAATTGTGTATTCAAATCATGGGGGAGTTTCAAGAGAAAACTACATAATGTTTAAATTATAAAAAGAGAAATTGATGTGAAGAAGCCAAAAACTTCTGCATATTCATGTCAATCAAACCTGCCAGCATTGAAGAAGTCTTTGAGTTCTAGATGAAATATTTTGAATTCCTTCACAAACGGTTCACTGTATTCTCCAGGGTTTTTTGTGATTTTAGCAAGCATAGCTTCTGTAGCAACCAAATCTTCAGGCCCAGCATTTCGGTGAAGCTTGTTTTGTATTGTATGCTTAATTTGTAACTGGACAATAAACAATACAGATAAAAGTTGACCTATTATTAACATTGAACTGCAATGAGATTTCATATTTCATGTACTATGAGGAGAACAACCTTGAGGTCATGAGGGATGTCATTTCGATGAGCAATATCTCTAATTCGAGTAAGAGGTACAGATGCAGTGAATTCTGCCTTGAAAGATGGCAAACATGGATGAATCTTTCGGATGACTAGAACTTCCTGTATGTTAATGAAAATAAGGTAAATTAAAGAAATAAAGCTTAAACTTTACTGGACAGCAAGATATAAAAAAGGTGGGAAATGTAAAGGAATATTATACCAAGTTTTCAAAAACACTTTTAAACAATAATTTCCAATTCTCGGACATTTCACATTTAATGTATGTCAGACATTTTAAAGGACAGGACATGGCTGAACTAAGCAACTAATTTAAATCGGGACAGCTGTTGCAAAAACTTATAACAAAAAAGACAAGGAAAACATTAAGAAGATTTGAAACTAATTGACTGCATTTTGAAATATAATGTTATCTTCAAAAAAATCTAAATAAGGCTTTGTTTGAATAAACTTCTCCATAAATGCTTTTAAGAGAAGAAAATAAAAAAAATAAAATAAATTTCTACAGAAGTTAAAATTGACTTAAGTACAAGTACAAGTAAAAAGACAGATTTAAAAAAAAAAGATATGAGATAACTTATGCATAAACTAATTTGAACTTCTAGAAATGTTTATGTAACTTTTTCATCACATTTTTTTCTCCTATGTTTATCTAAACAAGCCTTAAGGCCAAAACACATAAAGACATATAAAATAGACAGCAATGCAGAACCTATGACATAAATACCGACTCTCGTATAATTTTTGTGAAATATCAGCAACATCTATTATGCAATCAGGACCACATGATCCACTGTCAAAAGTAATAATAGATCACCTGTGGAGATATATCCTTCCGAGCAGTGTGCCGCTCTAGTTCACGAAATATAAGCCTTGAAATCTCAGCATGCCTATTGGGGCGGTGGTGACCTCCATCTTCAAAACAAGTTATTTGCCCCGTGTTTATCCACTGCACAGATGATGTCAGAAGGGACCAGAAGATGGTAAAAGAAGAGCATGGATGATTGAATGAAAAAGATAGAACAAGACCTTGAGATAGATAGCTGAGTATAAGAGAGCCTCCAATCGCTCTTCCCCTTGCAGACCTCCAGCTATAATATCACGTACGATATCAAGCTTCAAAGTGAAAATTAAGGATAAAGTTAATACGCTGATTAAAAAGGAAAGGCACTGGTTTCTAAAGAAGGCACCGAGGGAAAGGAATATTATGAATTGGAGTACCTTTCTCCACCAATTCCTGGCGTTTTGGTCGGCTTGAACGAATTTGAGAGGCAAACCATGAAGACCTGAAGTGTCCCATTTCATTTGTGTTTCATGGGTTCGATGGTCGTTGGATCGCATGAAAGAAACAGGTTTACCTTGCCACTGACCTACAAAGGGACTTGCCTCTGCCGTTTCAGAAACAGAAGAAGTAGCACCATCGTATGGTTTACCTTCCTCCCCCTGTACTTGAAGTTGCAGTTGTTCATCCAAAGGGTGCAGCTCCAAATTTGTTTGGGTAGCGTCCCACGTAGCGACGGTGGTAAAATGACCTGCCACGGGCAATTTCAACACTCTGTTTTGGCCGGCCTCCCAGACCATAGTAGAGTCCTTTTTGACAGTGATGAATTTAAACTCAATGTGATCGGTCCCTTTGAATTCCAAGAGGCACACCCATCCATTTTTGGTCCAGCTCAAGGGAACATTGGTCTTCCATGATCCTAATTCCTTGGTGGATCCTCGGATGGCAACGTGATCACCAAACTGAACTTGGTGATCTAATCGAACTTGCAGGCGAACTTTGCGGTCCATGGAGACAGAAGAAGGATTATTGTCTCCTTCTTGTTGTTGTTCGTCCCTGACATTGATTGGAGTAGTGAGTTGGAAGGAGTAAGCAATAAAAAAATGAAGAATTAAAGACAGAGAGAAAAGAGAGAGAGAATGACCTAGTTTGAGATTCCGGGGAGGAGACAGCGGAGAGAGGCGGAGACAATCGGAGATGGAGAGGGCGAAGAGGAGGGAGAGAGGGAAGGAGGAATCTGAGATGGGTTTTGTAGGAAGAGGTGGAGATAGTGGAGAGAGTGGAGGGATGGGTACACGCACAGAAGCATGGGCGAATGGTAGACGCATACACACGCAGAGAATCCATTACGTAACACTAACTGAAACTTGTGTTCTTCTTCTTCTTCTTCTTCTTCCTCCTTCTCTTCAAATCAAGGAGATGATGATATTCTGGAGTGTGAGCATTGCACACGTGACTCCTAAATATTTTATTAATTTTTCTAAAATAGCGGAATTTATTTAACCAAATTCCCTAAATATCCTTCCCAATCTACACATTCAAACACATCCTCTTATCAGATAAAGCATGGGTTATTCAAAATCTTCATTATAAATATTCCTACCACAAAAATATATATATCAATAATGTTTATGCTTCTAATATTAAATCAACAAAAACTACTGTTATCCAAAATAAATCGCATATACAACAAATTTAACATTTCTAATATGATAAAAAAATGATAAAACTATCTATTTTTATTGGCTTAAAAAAAGATAATAAATTAATATTATTAATACAATTTATTTCGATAAAAATGTTAAATGCTGAGATTTTTATTGTTTTAGCAACTACTATACAGAATTAATAGTAACGAATTCTATTAGTTAAGAAATTATAAATAGATTCTTTTGAATAATGAAAGAATTGTTAATTAATACAATTAAGTCACGGTAGGTAGAAAAATTGACGAAAAATACCGAAAATAATACCTTACTTTTATATATTAAGATTAAGATAACTATTAATAATATTTGTTATATTTTTAACGTTGTTAGTTTATTAATAAAATTTATCCTAAAAGAAAGATATAAACAGGGATTTGGTTTTATTAGGCATTGAAGTGTAGAATGTTCTGATTGCATATAACTTTATTACCTTCGCTTAAACTTCATCTCCAATTCAAAGTCTTTTCAATCATATATTATTTTTAATATTTTTTATAAATTTCGCTTTAATACAATAATGTTATAAAACTGATAATTTTATAATTTTTACTTATATTTTTACTTTAAAAATTACTTCTAATTTAAGATATTAGTTAATACAAGAGTCTTAAATTTAGAAGACTGTCTTTATAAAACTCAAATGCTAAACTTAAGACTACGAGGTCAAATTACAATGAAAACATTTCTTTTAAATGATAATTATTTTAAAATCATTTTTAACATAATTTCTAATTATTTAATAATATAAAAATTACGCAGATAATGTATCAAAATTAAATTCATACAACATTTCTCCTATATATCATACTGAATTTTATTTAGATGTGCAAGATAAAGAACAATAATTAAAACTAAAATTGATATTTTATATTAAACCAACGTTAAGACAAAGATTAAGTGACAGAAATTTAAAAAAATATTTAACAAATGGCGAAACTAGAGTGCAATACATAATTTACCCGGATATATTGAAAAAAGAAAAAGATTCTGATACGTTTCTGTCATAACCAGGTAGGTTTTGTTCCTATGATACTATCCAATCATGTGTTTATAGTACATAAGCATAGCAAGTAAGGTTTCTATTGCATCGTAAGCCAACTGCATTGTTTAGTATCTCAGTAAACAACATTACAACTGAAATTTAAACCTCACTCTTTTTTGCAGAAAAAATGAGATTCAACCCTGGCTTAATATGGAAAATGCAAAAGAACCTCACAGAAGCCAGACACACCATGGAAACTAAAGCTAAAAAGACAATGTTAAGGTTGCACAGCCTCCAAAAGTTTCTCATAAACTTGTCTAGCAGTCAAATCCTCCACCTGAAACAGTCGTCAAATGTGAAAATAATTACAAAGGGACAATCTTATAAGAGGGAAACAGAAATAATTAAGTCACTGGAGTTAATATGATTATTCAGAATAGTATCGTTTGGAAAGAAGCACAAATCCATATCAATGTGAATGCTTCACACGAAGGTATACTTGATAATAATGTAACTCACCACAAGAAGCTTTGATTTGTTATTCCATCCTCTCTGAAGAGTCATCTGACTCAACCTCAAACCCAAAACCTATGTAAGAAATGTGTAGCGGAAAGTTGTCAGTGATACAGTTGTCTTTGGGCAGAGGGAAAGAATCAACAGAGAGACACAATAACAAAAAAGGGCCACCAAAAAGTCCCAAGAGTTCTAGGAGGATCATGGGTAGTGTATGCACTGATGAACCAAGACCATCTTCGCAACCATATCCCATGACCACAATCACAAGGCAACAACCTTGATGTTGAGACAAACCTCACACCCGACAAAAAGAGAAATAGAGAGGGTTTAAATATACTTTTCCCATAAATTCCAAAAGTTCGTTGTTGGCCTCTCCACGGGCAGCAGGAGCAGCAACAGTGACTCGAACATCATCAGCATTTACTCCTGATACAGCAAAAACAATATAAATTTAATCCTCAAGATTCAATGGGATTTTATTAAGAAATTAACGACATTCCACAGTAAATGTAATGCAAGCATGTCATTGTGTAGAGTAAGTTACAACTCCATGTTACAATGCGGATGAAAAGATGAGCAATTATTCTTAAATTTCTCATTTTAACCCCACCATTCTTTCTACTTTGTGTTCCATTTTCATTCCCTCTCCTCAATTAAGGCCTCCAAAACATTACTGTTCCATAATACCACACTGTTTCTTAATCCATGTATGCAAATATGAGAGGGTAGCAGGCATAGAAATATGCAAGCACATGGGATTTTGATAAGAATTAAGGTTGTACTTGTAAGCACATACGTGGTGAGCATAAATTAGAAGCATTTGACAAATAGTGTGATCGAAAAGTATTTGAAAGGACATAGAATGTTGTGATGACATTATTTGCAATTGAATGTATAGAGAAAGTGTAGATGAAATTAGAAGGGAAGAGAAAGGGTACTGGTGATTGCTGAACGCTGTGCACGATCTTCAACTTCTATAGCAACCTGAACAAGTCCTCCTTCAAGCTGGGATATACAGGGTGGAACGGGAGCATCCTGAAGAGAAAAGGGGTGAGGGAGAAGAAGAAGAAGAAGAAGAGGAAGAAAAGGAGATGTACCTGTGGGTTGGTTTCGGCAGCAACAGTGCTGAGGGCACCATCAAGGACGTAGATGAGAGAGGAAGAGTCGAAATCGTGGTCGGCGCGATAACAAACGAAAAGACCACAGCCCATACAGTTCATGCGGAATTGTTTCTCCAATTTGCCTTCGCCTCTCTTCAAGAGAACTTTTCCGGCGTGGTGGACGTTGAATCGGGCGAGATGTTTGGTCTTGTCGAGCACATAAGCTTTGTCGGTTTTTCTTTTGGGCATTTTCTGCAATTGGGTATCTGTGATGAGGACATGGGAAGCGCAGTGTTTGCAGTAATAAACAAACAGATCGGAGTGTGGACCCTCCGGCGCCGCATCCTCGCTTGAGTAAGTGTGCGTTGTTCTCTTCGGCATCTCTCTCCTCCGGTAACTACCACCACCGCCTCACCCTTCCTAACCAAGACGCTCCTTTTCCCCACTCACTTTATTTGGGCCAGCCTTTCTTATTTATTACCCCACTGCACCCCCATAATTTCATTATTATGCACCCCATCTCATGCAAAGAGACCAAACTGCCCTTACTCACCTATATTTTTTAGACCTACATTTCTCTCTTCTTCTTCCTTGTAGTCGTGGCTCCTCCTTTCCTTGTTTGTTCCATTTAAATTGTATTTTAAAAAACATAATAATTTTACATTCTATAATTCAAAATTATAATTTTAAACCTATAAATACATTTTGAATGGTATAACTTATAAGGTATTTTTTTTTTTTTAAAAATATAAATTTTGAAAATTCAAAAGGAATTATACAATCCGAAATTTATTTTGTTTTTGAAATATACGGTTAGAATTATTTAATTCATAGTTAATTTTTATTTTGAATTTAATTAAATTGTTCTTTTGATTTATGTAATATAGGACAAGAGGTTGTGTCTATCAAGATGATGGTAAATGAATATCTACGACGATTGTATGAGAGATTGTGATTGTGGATTTGTTGATACTTTTATATTAGTCACCTATATTGATTATGTTGCCTCAAGATTATATGAGGGTGAAGTAAGAAACAAAAATGCACTTAATTGTGATGTGGTATTATTTATACTTACAAACACCTATATTTTTGTGTTAGGATTGATGAAAACTGAAGTTGATCTTCTATGGTTAGAAGTTAAGTAAACTTTAATCCTTCCTCATTAGGTCAAGGTTAGAGTGTTTAACTATAGGTTGTTGTCGCTCTGCAATATTAGTTACGACACAACTGATAAGGAGTTGATTTATGTGTTTGAATAGATGACACTAACATTTTCCACCAATCATCCTATAAATAATGTTTGTGTGTTTGTCATAGTATATTCTACATATATTCTATATATTTTGCATATATATGACGCTTAATTTCACTACAATTACAATATTGTTGATGAGGTTATTACGAATGAAGATTCTAATGTCATATTTTCAGTTATTTTGATTGGACAATTTAAAACTCAATCTTTTTATTTAATATTTCAAATTAGGTAAAATGTAAGAAATATTTGAATTGAAGAGTATAAAAGTTAAAGTGAAAATCATAAAAAAAGACAACAAAAAAAAAGTTGAAGTGTATTCACTCCCCCCACAAATCCAACAACCCAATATTACAGTCAACATTTCAAGCAACAACACTAGACACGAAGCACACTAGAGTGTGTATAAACACTTAAAACACTAATAGAATAAAGGTCCAACGTAAGCAATTTAATTCTAAAGGTAAATTTGAAAATGACTAGGTTATTATTGATAAAAAATTGAAATTGATTGAGTTGAAAAAAGAGATGGTGTATTTATTATTATCTTTCTCATTTCACCACTTCAAATTTCATCATGTCCAAAATAATAAATTTAACACCATCCTTCGCCTCAATAGTAAATAGAACAAATTCTTGGAAATAATTATTTTAACCTTTAAAATAATTCCCTTTTATTAGAATCATATTCCGGTATTTCTGACTTGTTACCTTTGTTGTTTATAAATCTTCACCTAATTCATTATTGAATTCCCTATTTTTCTATCATTTAATACTCGTACTATATTTCTCATAACTTTGTGTGATGTTATGACAAATTCTATGATCTTATTATTAATGTTTTGACATTATAATTTACAACTTTAAAGGTTATTAGCTAATTAATATCATATATAATTTAATTCGTAAATACGTCAGCATATAACAAGTTCAATGCAGATTTTTTGCCATGTTTTTAACAAGTCTTGATTTTCTTTTTTATATTTTCTTATAAAAAATACACTACCAATTAGTTAGAAATTATTGTTGAAAAAGTATGGTTTTAAAATTACGTTTGTATTAAGACAAATAATGGAATGATGAACTATCCTTTCACTAGTTGAACATATCATGAAATGGAACATAATTATAATCATATTTTATTTAATAACAATAACTTATTAATGTATAAAATTCAATTTAAAAATATATTATTATGATTATTAGATTCAATAAATATAGTGTATTTAGTAAATATGATAGTTAAGATTATGTAAGAAAAATATGCTGATAAAAAAAAATGTAAGAAAAATATTGCTATATGTTTACATTCATATAAGTGATGTATTAATAAAGTTAATGAAGAAATATTAATTATTCGAAGTTTAATAAAAACATATGTGAAAAAATATTTATATAAGTACAATATTAACAAATAAATACGATCATATTCCATATAAAAAACATATCGTATTTTGAAATGTGATAAGCATTTTTTTTTTCAAATTTGACGGCGTGTTTTGAAAACAAAAATACGGTACTACACGTGAAAAACAATTAGAGAACTTTTTTTAGTCTAAATAACAAATATATCGATTGTAATTAACTAAATTACATGAAGTACTTTAAAAAAAAAATAGTGTTAAATATGTGAACATATGTTATTTATTAGAAAGAGTTTTATCAGACATGTTAAATAGAAAGGAATAGTATTATGAAAAAATAATTTTGATTGAATTTAGTAATAAATAATCAAGCATATATATAATGATAAGAATGAATTTTTATAACCTATTTTTGGTGTGAGTGTTCCAATTTATAATTGTAAATAGTTAATGGAATGCAGCCAAAGAGAAAAGATTGTAAGTTTGAAACAAACATAAAGATCCATAGAAATGAAGAAGTGAGATACTCTGCACACATATCAGTCCTTTCAATCTCCAATGTTGCTTCTGTCCTTCCATTGCACACCATATACATTATCTTTTATATATAATTTATACAATTTTCTTTCAACCACAAATATATATATATTGTCTATGATTATACTATTACTATACGGAACATATACTTGTATACATACACTACTAAGAAGTAGCCATGGAAGATGACTAGCTCTCTTATTTACTTCTTCTCCCAAACGTACTGTTTTCAATATCATATCATATTATCTTACAAATAATCTCCACCACGATCCTTTGTGTTTAGAGCTCCAACACCAAGTCTGCAGTATAATTAACAATATTTTCAGTCATGATAATGATATATATATATGCATAAAGTACGTAATGGTATTTGTATAATTGTATGCTTACAATCGGCATCTGTTTTGATCCAGTGCTCCTTGTTGTCAGATGAATCTTCACAGCCAAGAGCAATCTTATAATACTGTCGCATGATGTTTTCCTTTGACACTGCTCTTTTGGGGTGTATCATTATATCTTCCTCTCCATGCACCACCTCATTCATTGTTTTCTTCTTGTTCTCATTCTTTTGGTATTTATCACACTTTTGTGCACCCGTCCAATTTTCAGGATGAACTTTTCTGTGAAACATATGCAGAATCTGCCACCCACAATTTCTTTTTCTCTTTAATAAGCTTATCCCAAAACATCAGTGCAATACAAGTAAATATATGTATGGAAAACTATTCTTTGACACCACCCTTTTTAGCTTCATCCTATAAGCTAATCATAAGTTAATCAAAAGTTATATACAACTCTCAGGTTTTCAAAACATCATTTTCATGTATTATTTTTTAGGGTTTTCTAAATTTTAAGATTAGTAGGGTGAATAAAAGTGTTAATTTAGAGTTCTCTGAATTGTGGAAAAATAAGAATAAGAACATTTTTAAAATGACATTGGTAAGTTTTTCATAAGATATTTTTATCTAACACACATAGTGGAAAAAATTAGAGAAGAAAGAATGTGAAAGTGTACCTTATGCAGTTTTCTCTCAGCTGAAGCAGAATCAACAGATTGGGCAGCAGCAGTGGCTGAGGAGGAGCTTCGGGAAGAAGTGTGAAGCATTCTTTTCTTGAGCTTTTTTTTCATGAGATTCATGGCAGATTTCTCAGCTTCCCTCTCACTTCTCTTGTTATCATCCTTGTTTCCTCCAATGCTCTCCTCTGCCAGCTTGCTTCGCTGGAACAGCTCTCCCAGCGACGTTCTGTGCTCCTTCTGCTTTGCCACAGCCACAGTTGTGGTTTCTGACAGCTCAATTGCTGATCCAAAGAGATACCCCTGAAGAGGACAAACTGCACTTCCATTCCCATTCGATTCTCCTTCCAACAACGGCTTCCCGCTGAGGGTTATTATGCTCCCATGGCTGCTCCTCCCATTGCTCACATGGCTGTTTCTCCCACACGACGACTCATCATCCGCTCCCAGAACTTTCTCCAGCTCATCGTTTATCAGCTTCAGTTCGTTCTCAGTCACTTCATCTTCCTTTTCAGTTATGTTCTCCACAGATATGGCAAATGTCGGCGTTGTTGATGGATCACTGACAACTTGCTCCGAACCCAGAGTTCCAATTGCCAGGAACCCGTGGAACAGCTCGTACATCGCACCCGCTGAATCTTCCTCGTACTCATCGTCCTCCACACCAGCAAAAGATTTTCTTAGGTTCTGCTCTTTCTGACTTTGTTTCACATGTTTGTAATTCCCAAAGCTTCCTTTCGGATTCGGATAGTTGTGTTCATCATCACAACTCCCTTTACAACAACAAAAGCAAAGGTAATTAATGCACAAGTCAAAATTGTAGTATGCCACATAAGAAACATATCTTAGTATAAACACTTCATAAAACTACTTATAAGATGAGTTTTACACCAGTTATATACTAATGAAATTATATACTAATGAAATGTACGAAGATCTCCAACAAAACTTACGTACCGATGACTAAGTCTTTGAAGGGTTCAGTGGAATTCTGGCGAAATTTTCGGTGCATCCACCCAAGTAACTGGAGCAAAGAAATGCATGAAGTCAGTAATTACAGAATTAGAAGAACATATATGCATATTCCTGTAATGGATCTTTTTGCTCACCTTCATCCTTTGATGGTTGTGCTCAAAATATTGGGGTTTGTTTGAGGGAGTTGTGAGGAAAAGTGAGAGAAAGAAATGGTGTATTTGATGGGAATTGGTGGAGGAGAGGTAAAAGGAGAAAAACACAGAGATAGTTACAAAGGTTGTTTGTTATTGTATGTCGAGATTCAAGTAACCTTATGGGTTGTGGGGTCCTAAACAATGTTAATCCGATCATGTGGAAGGTGGACATAACTGTGAGGCTCATAATAATTCATATATCCATCAATGTTTCCTCATATATAAGTAAATTCAGTTTTCCATTCAATTCTTCACTCCACTACTGACCAAATGCCTCCCCTTTTCCGGTTTCGATTTAACAATACATGCATCAATGCATGCATGCATTCATGCACATGCATATCATGTAGTTAACGTGTTCGTCCCTAACCCTAAATCCTATGCATATGCATTGTTATTATTATTTAGAAATAAGTGATTGGTTGGAGATATCTGTCTTATAATTAAGCTCAAACAACAAACTAAACTTTTTATCATTCTTCATCTCATTCTTCTTCACTTTCGTCTACTTCATTCTTCTTCACTTTCGTCAACTTGATATAGTTAATCTCAATTATGTGTTGTAATGTTTGTTAGATTATCACCGGATTGAAAATTAAGAAACTTGATTCATACTCATGAAGTGTTTTCTTTTATTTTATCTATTTATTAATGATAAAAAAACTACTTATCATACTTAAAATATTCAACATAAAAAATACTATTCATTCAAAACCCTAATTTATTCAAACTCCTACACTTAAACTACTTAATCATTTTAAATTTTTATAAAATACAAAACTATATTCGTTTCATTCTTGTATATCAAATTTCACTTTACATGTTTTATATTTTTAAAATATCATTTATACAAAAGTAAAGCCCTAAAGTAAAAATTACGTATAATTTTTAATAAAATAATGTAATTTATATCAATTTTCAATTCAAAAAGTATGTATTTAAGATTAAATGTATCCCTTTGTCAAGTTGGAACACAATTTGGAAAATTAACTCTCAAAAGTTAACTATTAAAGGAGAAGAACCAAACATTTAAATATTTCATCAAGCATATCATGCATTACTTGATGTAAGACTTGGAATTTGTATTATAATATTGTTGAAATCATTTTGACTGCATCTCACTTGATTACATTTTACTTAAAAGTGTGATTACAAATTTGATGGTTAGTTTAATGTAACGTGATTAATGAATGTATATGTTATAGAGATGGATGAGGAGCATGGTGATCTTATCTTAAATCAGCTTTTAATCTCTTATTTATTCCACTCACCGACAAGATGGTCAGAATGAATTAATGACAGCAGATTTTTGCTTAATTGTTTGCTGAAATGGGGTTCTTGCATTTGGAAATAATTTGACTTGACCCACATGCTTTCTTATTATAATTATTATTAATCACTTACAAGAATGTTACTGTTTTTGTTGTTGTGAGTTGGCATGCTTCAAAAAATATATTTATAGGAGTTGTATTCAAACTTTTATAATTTTTAACAATTTTAAATTGCTTTGATTTTAAATTTTAAATTTTATACTCAATTTTACGAACTCATGCTCAAATGTATATTTTTGGTTTTGGTTGGACTAAGGTTGGGACATTGTTATATCAATTTCATTTTCTCAATTGGTTAGAGTTTCTATCAAATTGCTGTAATTTTTTTTTTTCAATATTATTATGAGCATTGACAGAAATCAATATTATTTTATAATTAATATTGGTCAAAGTTTAAAATCGAACAACCTCGATAGTGTTTTTTTTTTATCAATATTAAATACAATGTTTTCAATTTATACCAACTAGGGTAACTTTTCTTTGATGATAGCTGAGAATGTGTTTATGTCCAATAATAATCAAAATTATATTTTGCAATTTGGTTTTTATTAACGCTGATGTGACTAAATTTTAAGTAGATACAAGGCATAGTTTTTAATCGACATTGATATAAGTTATTTTTGTTTTACATCTTTGGAATTATTTATCTATTAATGTGGACCAAAATTAGTTATCAATTAATGTTAATTAGAATTTTATTGACTAATGCCAACAAGACTATTTTTCAAACAATGTCAAGTGCGTGTTTTTTTTATGTCTATTAGGATTATATTTTGGTTTTTTTATGTCTATTAGGATTATTTTTTGGTTGATGTTTACAAAAATTATGTTCCAATTAACATCATTGATGTTATTTGTAGTCAAAGTTGATATTTTTTTTTAATGTCGTCTGAGAAAAAAATTGGTCAATCTTAATTAGATTTTTTTTTACCAAATGTCACTTTGAAATTTGGTTGAAACGACACATATAAAAAATTAGTTAAAAAATAATTATAACCAACAACTTTAAAAGAATTATCATGAATCAATATAAATAAAAGTAATTATGGTCAACATAAAAGAAAACTTTATGGTTAGCATGAAACTTTTCATTCAATTTTGTTTATGGTTGTTAACTAAAATAATCTTAGTCAAATTTGGTTGAAAAACAGCATAAACTAGTATATATCTTGTGAATTTGCACAAATTGTTCACTTTTAAAATATATTTTTTATAATTAGTATTCAAATGATAAAATCAAAATTCAATAAATTTATCTTATTTTATTTAAACAAAATATTTAAAAATAATAATTTAAATTAAAAATAATTCAAAATTTAATGTATTTTAATTTTTTAAATTTGTGATTTTTTATATTAAAAAACAATGTTAGGAAATATGAGAACGAATTTTATATTTTAAATTTTAGTTTGTATAGTTTTTATTTATTTAATTTTTAGTAAATATTTAATTTTAAAATAAAATAGGTGAAGTAAGTCTTAGTTTATTGAAAGTTTACTAATAAAATAAGGAATGAATGAAAACTAGAGAATCTAACAGATATTCTATCACAAAATAGGAGAGATAATATGCTAATATTTCAATATATAAAATATGTGATGTGAGTATGTTTTACCAAACACTAAAAGATGAATAGTTTATCCATATATTTACATGATAGTAACTTGTCATAATGAGTAAAATATATATATATATATATATATATATATATATATATATATATAATGTTTATAGTGAAAAATGGATTTTAAATAATGAGTTTGAACTGTAAGTATGAATATGATATTCAATATATTTATCCAATTTTGAAATAAAACTTATTAAAATCTAACACTATCAAATTTTTTAATAAAAATAATAATTAATGTATAAGTATAAAATTTTATCTATATTCGAAGGTTAACTTGATCACATATTTTTTTTCTTGATCTAGTATTAAATGTCTATAACAATTCTAAATGTCTATAACAATTCTATAAACAAGCACAATTATGACAATTTATACATTAAACAATATTTATTACATTAATCTATCTTATATCATAGGCTAACTTAGACACCGAAGTACATTTTAGAGTTACACCGCTGACATTGCACTACATTATCCACCAGGATTAATAGCAGCTTAAGGAATTCATGGAAGCCCTGAAACTTTTCACCTTTGGTAAAAACAAAATTATTATTATTATTAAAAATCATATTCTGAGGATCTAAAATTTATTAAATGGTTGTGATTTTTCTTTAATGTTTATTTTTCCATTAACATATATTTAGTTTGTTTAAAACTAGTTAAAATTGAAGCAAACTCAATTATTTAAATATTATTATGTTATTTATTATTTTTCTCTCATAATATGTGTGGGTAATAGAAAAAAAATTAATGATAGAAGACTAACACGATATCTTTAACATATAAATGAGGTCGATGAATAATTATTATAGTAATGTAACATTAAGAGAGAGAAATGTTAAATTAAAATAAAAGATTATTAAAAAGAAATAATACAGAGCAGATTGAGTCTTTATGTTTATATTTTGAATATAGTAAAATACTATACATGGGAATAAATTGTGGGAACTTATCTAGTATTTAAGTCATAACACATACAAGGAACACACATGTATTTGTTGATTTATCCTTTGATGTAAAAGAGTAAATAAATTATACTTGTATAGAGGGTCAGATAATTCATTATTAAAAGATATATTAAGAGAAATAAAATAATAAAATAATCATAAAGTAAAATATTTTATTGAGAGGAATAATAAGTATGATGCAGTTGATATGATTGATTATTGGATGAAAAAGGAGCGAAGAGAAGTAAATGATAGGTTGCATGAATTGTGGTAACATCCTATTGAAGTGTATGTTATATGTTATTGTGTTGTTGTTTAGATGTGATTGAAGGGTAGTGAAGGATTCAAACTTTATGTAGAGAAAAACATGTATCCATATTAAAGACAACCACAACAAACATCTACAAAACATCATCATCCACTCCACATTTAACTGCCTATCAATCAACACTCATTTCATACCACACATTAATTTCTCCAATTCTATGTTGAAAATTGATGAGAAGATAACGAAAGACGATGACTTTAATGTAAAATATTTAGATGTGGATAGATTGAGAAAAAAAAATAACTTAAAAAAATTTGTGAGATTCACAATATTACTATTGATTTATTTATACTTTTAATTTTTATTTTTATTCATTAACTATTTTTCATCCAACTCTTTTTTAACAAGTGGAAGGTGCAAACATTACATATGAGAGATTACATCACTACCCCTTGTGTAACTGTTGTGTTGTGACTCATGAAAGAAAGTCGAGCAAACATGTTTCAAATTGTAAAATTTAGAATTCTTTCGAATGACATAATTTGAAAACTTCCTTTTATAAAAATAATGACTTACAGTAGAGATTTTAATATTTATGGAGCCTAGAACAAAAACATGAGGTGAAAAAAAGTTCCCTGTACCAGACAGATAGATAGCTGGCAGAAAGTATTTCATTCCTTCTCTTATATTTTTTATTCAAAAACTCATGTTTTTCAGTTTATCTCTCTTTTATTTTTATCCTCTCTATTTCTTTTCTTGATAATTATTTTATTCTTAATCTAAAAGATAAGAATATTACAATTTAAAGGAAGAATATCCTCTGATAAAATTATATGAAATTCTTCAAGGGCCGAGAAAAAATCTAAATTCGATCAAGATAACACAAAAATTGCTCAGAAAAAGTCTACCATAATTCACTAGCAATAATATTAAAATTGACCGTGAATATTATAGAAGGCTCTAATAATTCTCTTCACATCCATTTCCCCATCTGCATTTTGGTTTAAGGAGATACCATTCGAACAGGTATTAAATTTTTCAACTTAACAACAGCTCAAACAGTAATTCTACCAGAACACAGGTGACTGCTAAAAGTTTATTGGCTAAGTATGAAAAAAGGTTACTTAAGTTCTCTTAAGAATAGTCGAACAAAATTTCCATAAAGCAGGAGTTTCTTCTCAATCTCAACAAGTTAATAAAAGGAAATGACCAACAAAATACACAAGAACCACCTCAAGCAATTGGAATCTCGCCACAGTCGATGATGGTCACGTTTTTCTTAGGACGGTCACCCCTATCTGTCTCCTGGGATTCGACCAACCTAACAATGTCCATGCCTTCCAAAACTTGGCCAAATACAACATGTCTTTGATCCAACCATGGTGTCTGCCAATTAATCAAATCAATTGGTTATTATATCAAAACCAAGGAACACGAATAATTTCAACCTCAGTTTACGAGATTAAGAGAATTAAGAGTTTTCTAACATTTCTTCAAATGTTAGGTTGTTGACACCATGTGGTTCTTTTAACTATAATTTATAATCAATGCTGTCAGGAAGAATCACTAGTTAAACCGTGAATAGCTCGATTTCGGGACCTTACAAATCTGCTCCCTAGCTGGATCATTAGTAAAATCCTAATCAGTGGGACCATTGTAGTGGGATTGGAGCAAAATTGAGGGATCAGACTTCTTTCTGATCATGCGAGCTAGTTTGCCTGAAAGCATTTTAACCTTTATTTTATCCCTGAATCAGTTTGTTCTCTCCCATTATCAGACCTAAGAACCTTACACAGCCCACCCCATTCTCTCTGTCTCTTGGCCACTCCCTCCCATCTCTCTCAATCTCTAGGTTCTGATTACTGAATTTGTTTGTAGCTGTGCATTCAGACTAGCTGCGCCTGTGCATACTGTCCATCCTGCACTCAGATCTCTTAAGTCTCTCAAGTCTTAACCCTCTCTCCCTGCTGCAATCGTGAATGCTAGTTGTGCTTCTACTGTATCAGCTGCACCAATAGATGAATTTGGTGTTCACATGCTTGAGAAAGTTGTGATGAGATTAATGAAGATGCAGCTGAGAATGTGTTGGAGGATGATTTTCCAGCAAACCTTATGTAATATCTATGTGACTAGTTACGACTTGTTTTGGATGTTAGGGATTTAAGGTTATGAAATTTCAGTTTTAAGTCTGCTCCGATGTTGTCATTTATGGTTTTCTTTTTCATATTTTCTAAGTATATATCTACATATATATTAGTATAAATGTAAAACTTTACATTTTGGTAAGATCCTACGATCCTACATTTTATGATCTTGCATCCCCCTCTTGATCCTAAGTAGAATGGCAATCTTGACAACATTGATTATCATATATCTAAAATTGCTATTTTCTACATTTGGGGTTTTCACGGATGAAATCAATGATTTTAAACATAATTTCACAGAATAATATGCAAAGATTAGCAAATGTTAATCACGATTAAAAAAAGGCTCATTTGAAATGCATACGTAAAAGTTGCCAATAAAGTTAGAAGTTGATACGAGTTGCAGAACAAGCGTGCTTGTTTTGTAAAGGCAGGAATCTTAAAAGCTAAAACAGTCTTCGTGTTAATGTAGCACAATCGTTCATTGAAAGACAACATTGTGGCTCAAACTTATCTGTCAAGGTGTGGTGGCTTGGTGTTTCATTAGAAGAACATGGATAATTGGAAATATAGAAGACGAGGATATATACCTTGACAGTGCATATGAAAAACTGACTCCCATTTGTGTTGGGACCTGCATTTGCCATGCTAACAACCCCGGGTCCAGTATGAGACACTGGAGATATTGTAGATACGAGTATTATTAATATATATTTGCAATATAAATAACATTCAGATTAATATACGAGAAGAGGTTGCAGTGGCATTTGTTTAATAATACAAATAAGAATAAGAATAAGAAAAGGTTGGATAAAGTAAGGGAGTGAGGGACTGACAAACAAAATTCTCATCTTTGAAAGTGCGACCATATATACTTTTGCCTCCAGTTCCCTGGAATATACGATGGTTAGAAAATAATTAGAATGGGAAATAGAAGATAGATAGAGATAGAGATAGAGATAGATAGATACATTTCCTTTGTCAAAATCGCCTCCTTGAATCATGAAATCCTTGATGACACGATGGAAGGAAGAGCCCTTATAGCCAAAGCCCTTCTCTCCGGTGCAGAGGGCGCGGAAGTTCTCAGCTGTTTGGGGAACATCGTCGCCATACAGTCCAATCACAACCCTTCCCACAAGCTTCCCAACTGGATTTCCGATACCGATGTCGAAGAACACTTTCTGAGTAACTTTGGCCTGAACAATTGCGTCCTCCCCCGAAGAAGAAGAACTCGCCCGAACCCTCAAACCCCTTCCAACGGCCCTTTCTCTCACACTCAATGTCACTCCATAACAACCGCCAAACCCAGACCCCCGCCTCCTAAGCTTGAGGTTATTAGGATTAGGGTTAGGAAGGTGCAAACCTTTGATTTCTCCAAAATTTGACTGACAACACAAACACAAGCGAATCACATCATAAATCATAAACAATAATAATGTTGAATTGAACCGAGAGCAAGGGTAGTGATTACCAGTCTCAGTGAGGGAGTCGAAGATGCAAATGCAGCTGCCATGGATTGAGTCTGCAACTGCCACTGCCACTCTAACAACATATATATCATTATCCCACCTCATTTCTCAAACTCTATTCCGTCACCACACAAATTACTATCCTATCCCTTCCACCCCAAATTTACACATTTATCTCATTACAACGAATATCTTCAAAAATATCATTTCTTTTTTATTTTATTCACAACTTTTTTAAGCTTTTATTTTAGTCCTGTTACTTCAAATATTTGCTTTATTCTTTTTATATACACTATTTTTACTCCTTTTAGTTATCGTCGTTGATTTTTTTTATAAATAAAATAGTTAATAAACTGTTTAATTGATAAATACATTGGTGAAGTTTTTTTGTTCTTTTGTTAATCCAATCTCTCCCTTGACCACGAGTTTGATGGCGAGTTTACAGAGTCACGTCATGCATGCATGCGGCAGTGTCATATACATATACTTATATCATCATCCATACAATTAAGTTCATTGGATACTGTACTGTCTGTATAGTCTACACATTATTTCCTGTGTTGCATAAGGCGCTTATCATAGAGAATGTATTGAGAAGCAACACTCAAATCATGTTCATTCTGCTTCGTAATGTTATGCCTGCCCTCTTCAGAAGTTCAACAGAAGCCTCTTTTGCCTTCAAAATAACTTCTTCCTGTCACCATGGACAATACAAATTAAACTTCTCTAGTCACGATTAATGAAAAAACACCAAACTCGTGGCCAATTCAAATGAAATATAATTCATAAGTCTATATAATATTTTTTGTACGTTTTATCGAGTGAAATTATGTGTGCGTTTGCGTGTCAAGTTCAAGAAGAAAGTAGAGAAAACGGAACGAGTAAGAAATACTTATCTCAAGGCATGCAAATAGGCGATTGCGGAAGCCTTTCGTATGTTTTAGTTTTTTTTTAAAAAAACAATTAAATAATTCTAGAAAACATAAAAAAAAATAAGAGCAATTATACGTAAAAATATAATAGTTTTATAATAATATGAAATGATTTTTTGTATATTTATCTATTTTTCACTCACCCAAAGAAATTGAGTTTTTAATTTTCATTTTTAACCAGTCAAACAACACATTTATTCTACTCTAATTATCTTTTTCTTTATCCTCTCTTCTTATTCCTGCTTAATTTCTTATTCAAATAATGTGTTTGTTCATTCAGCTAACTATTATTATTGAATGGATTCTCAATCTAATATAGAATTGATTCACATTCTACATAAGAAAAATTATCCAATAAATTACCTCGTCCACGTTTATAATCTTCTTGTTCTTCATTATCCATGAGCCATTGCACATGACAGATACCACATTTTCTGATCGCATGCAATACACTAAGCTGGAAATGCTGCATATTGTGTAGACAGTAAATGTACTAACTCGAAAAGGTCTTTGAATGGTGTGATAGTAAAGATAGATGAATGCAGCCAGCCAAGATAGCAATTGAAAGGAACTTTCGCTGCATAGCCTCATAATGGTTTTATGTAATGCATGATCATAACATAATTTCATAAGAGCACAAGATCATAATCTTGGATGTTCAGATAACAAACGAGAATAAACTCTATCCCACTACATCGAGATGAAACCATGAAAAGTATAATTATTTATTACTTTACCTTCATCATAAAAATTGATTACTTCTCATAAAACGAATCCAAACACACTGGTCGTCTAACTCAATAATTCATTAAAAAGTCTGTATATTAACTTAAGTACCAAGTATGTGATGGGTTCGTACCAGTCATGAACAGGAACCATAGGCCAAGAGGAAGGATTGACTACAACAATGTCCGCCTATTAAATGACGATTACAAACACTGTCAGCTTGGGTCCCATGCAAAGAAATATTAAAAGAATGATAATAAACACTTCATTAATAATAATGATCTTCAATTAAAAGGGAATGCAACTTATCTAAAGAGTCAGTTATAAAACCTATTAAATATTAACAGGGAGATCCAATAAAACTACTCAAGATGTAAGACAAAAATTAGGAAATATCATACTTTAAATTGGTTGAGAAAAATACAAATTTTTATGATAAAATAATATTAATAAAGATTCAGAAGATAGCAGAACAACTAACTAGGGTTTATAAAATACATCTCTCATTATAAACAAATACACTTTAAGAGGTATAAGAGGTTTGTACACCTCATAGGCTATAAGCCGGGACAAGGCACTCGAGGTTTATACACCTCATAGGCTATAAGTCAGGACACAGTACGCGATATTTGTACACCTCATAAGCATTTTGACAACGGAAGCCAGAAAGGATGTCAATATAACATTTGTCCAATTGAATGCAATAGGTTTCCCGCAATATTTTCATCTTTTCGATCCTTACTTTGTTCCCTTTTTTTTCACCTCAAGGTTCATATGATATTTTAAAATTTCCTATTTATTTTCAGTTCACTACTTTGCAAACCGAAATGTCGTAATTATCAATAGATATATAAAAAATGTCATGTTGCAATTGTGCTTTATGCAAATTAAAATATAACAAGGATCAAATACAATGAATTATCCCCACACCATAACTCTACTTTGAATTCAAATGTGTAACACTATAAGCTGTGTCCAACAAAGAGAAATCCCGCATTTAGTCCCAATTAACATGGGAAGATTTTAACAGAAAGAAAAAAGTTAACAGGGGAATAGAAAATCAAAATAATTACAATTTACGAATGACGTGAACCAATACCAACCTTTTTCCCAACCTCAAGAGAACCTAGTTCATCATCCCATAATACCGACTTTGCACCATTAACTGTAACCATTCTAAGAATCGTTTCAGCGGGCAATGCAGTTGGATCTGTAGTTCCATTAGCATAAACTTCCCGTCCTTTATTGATTAGAGAAGCTAGGTACATTTCATCAACTGCAAATATAATTTGGATATGAAAATTTCAACCCAGTAAAAAGTGTACATTTTCCATGCGGCAAGAGACTTCCACCATTTTACGTTCAGGTGAGGGTTTGGTTTACATAATCTTAGATGAACCTATCCTGCCTTGGGATTGGGAGGATAGGTTGCTTCTGTGGTCTATTTAATAGTATATTGAAAATAAAAGTTCTTCACATAACAAACTAAGCATGGGCCAGCTAAATTGTAAATACTAATGCGGAATTATTGAATCTAGTTCAATCATAAAAACAAGTAAAAAAGAATTCAAAAGTTTAGAGTTAAGATGAACCAATGCTCATGCGATTGTTTGATGGGGCCCCATCAGTTCCCAGGGAGACACAAATGCCAGCATCAAGCATCTCCCTTACAGGTGCAAATCCAAGCATTCGCATTGCAGCAGCAGGACAGTGGGACACTTTGACCCCTGATCTTGAAAGAAGAGATATCTGAAAAAATGTTATGCAGGAATAATTACTGTTTATCACACTAGCTAGAGGATTGCTTACCATTGCAACAAACTTTTAAATGTGCCGGAGGAAAGGTAAGTTCAAATCCAGATTCCTCTTTTGTCTTTCCATTTAAAAAATAAGTTGGAATCAAATAAGAGTAATATGTCTGCCTAAGTACAAAGAGGGATTTGGTTTCGACCCAAAATCCATTGTATAGGGGAAAAAATATCAACAAGAGTCTCAATTTTATTGTGGGAAATCAGTCTCTCAAGTACCAGGTGGGAAGATATCCAGAGAAACCCATAACATGTGGATCTGAACCCAGCCAAATGAGATTGGGAGTTAAAAGGTGTCAGATATGAACATACTTCGTTGGGGTGCATATCAAGAAATAAACAGTCATGGGTGTTTGCTTGCATATCAGCATCACCCAAAATTGAACTCACCACAAGTTAGACAATAATAGAAATTTAAGAACTAAATTAGGTTTTGTTGAAAGGGAGTAATCATGTTTAAAGAGGCAAAAATTTACCTCGTTATTATCAATCCAAACTGAGTGAGCTGCTAGCAGATTGCTTTGAAGGAAATCTATCTTGTCCAAGTATGTAACAGTTCCGTGATCTACTTTGTGAGCATCCCTGACCAGTTGGTTCTCATATGGTATCTCTGCAACATGCTAACAGTTTTGCAAATTCAAGTAAATATCAGGCGAGGACATTGGTGGATATGTATTGAGCTAGCTAGTTTAATACACCATTTGCTATTAGTTGAGTATGAATAAAAAATAAGTGGTAGTGATTTAGAACTCCTCCCATTATTATATAGGCCACTTTGAATTGTCAAATTAATGTTATTGATGAAAGCAGTCACAACCCAACTCGATCTAAAGTTAAAGAATGAAGTTTTGGTTATGTTGTTCTTGTTTTTCTGCAAAAGGTCTGGTAGAAAAGAAAAGGAGTGGGTACCATGTGAATTCCAGTTTTGAGTTGTGCTGCAGCATCTCTTGTTTGAATAAGCAAGTGAGGAGTAGAGTTCATGATTTGCCGTATTCCGAACCAGATTCTGATGCGGCCTTCGCTTGTGTTGTGGTATTTGTCATAATTATCCTTTTGAGACTGCATATCAGAAGAAGTCAAGAGTAAATTAATTTGCGAAATGAAATGGGTTAGTTTGGGGTAGAGGAGACAGACAGTGTTAGAGGTATACTTTTCTCTGTTTTTAGTATCCAGTTTGTTTCTTTTTGGTTAATAGTTTCTGAACAGCAATATTTATTATTGTAGTTGACAGTTGTAGTTTATTACTACAGAACAACCATCCATTATGCAGTACTCCTCTATCCATATATATGGGCTTTAGTAAGCAGTTCACTCACTTTTGTAATTTTCATTAAGTAATGAATCGTATTACTTGTCAGTTTCAGTATGGCAATGCAGAGATAGTTGATACTTTTTCTTAGCTTCTGCCAAATCTATCCTTTTTTAGCCTATGTTTCCAATAGATCCTAACTTCTAATTCTGAACCATGCCAAACCCATTGTACCACGTTGTCCTCTCAATACTCACTCTAAGTCCGGTATTGTTCAACCCAGGGTTATTCCATCTCTCCTTGTTTCCAATGTGGAACCAAACTGTGTTAAAATTGCCTTGCAGGATACAAAGTGGTTTGGTGCTAAGCAAGATGAATTTCTTGCTCTTCAATGGAATAAGACCTGGTCTTTAGTTCCTCTTTCACCTAATTTTCATACTATTGGTTGTAAATGGGTGTTTTGTGTTAAGGAAAACCCAAATGGGACTGTTCATAAATATAAAGCTTGATTAGTTGCCATTTGCCCCAGTTACAATATGGTTTCAACTGTAATGAGACTTTATCTTCAGTTATACAACATGTCTCCTTTTGCTTATTCTAATTCTTGTCATTACTTACAAGTGGTCTTTGTTTCAGTTACATGTTGACAGTGTCTTTCTTAATGAAGAGGTTTACATTACCCAACCTCCAGGTTTTGAAAATAAAGATACTTTGGTTTGTCGGCTTCAGAAAACTACCTTACTGCAATTTTCTTAGCATTGAAGTGCGCCCATACTCCAATGGCACTCTTGTTATGACAGAAACAAAATATATAAAGGATTTTCTCGTCCAGCAAATATTCTTGAAGCAAAGCCTATATCTTCTCCTGTGTTTTTTGGTTTTAAACTCTCAAAACAGGGTGCTGATTTTCTTCTTGGCCCATCTTTCTATAGGTATGTTGTTGGTGCTCTTCTAGCCAAGCAGCTTGTGGTGCAGCATATTCCTGGTCTAGATCAATGGACTGATTTACTAACCAAGCCGTTTTTACCACAAAGAGTTATTTTTCTTAGGTCCAAGCTCAAGGTGGTTGAGTTGCCTATTGTTTCACATCCACCTTGAGCTTGTGGGGGGTGTTAGAGATAAAGTTTTCTATGTTTTTGGTAATATCTCGTCTATTTATTTTCAGTGAACAGTTTCTGAACAGCTACAGTTATTATTGTAGTTTGTTATTATGCAATGCTTGTGTAATTTTGTAAGATGTTGACTCAGTTTTGTAATTTTGAGTGAACAATGAATGATATTAGTTGTGTAGTGAGTTTGAATAGAGAGAGGGAGACCTGAATGCAGTGATCCGTGGTTCGAGTGGCCCAGGATGGTGGCAAACCGTGGCCAGAGTCCATGGTGGACTGGGTTAAACAAGCTCGAAGACCCAGTAAGCTGACTGCTCGAGCCATTCCGGAAACATGTTGACCCCCAGCTTCAGCAAAACAGGTTACGCCGCAGTGAATGAGTTCGATTCCGCAAAGCAAAGTAGAGAGGTAAGAATCGTGTTGGGTCATGTTGGATTCGTAAGGCCAGATGCGTTCATGCAACCAGGTCATCAAGTCCACATCATCGGCTATGCCTCTCGCCAGTTGCTGCGAAGTATGCACGTGGGTGTTAATAAATCCTGCATCATTTCAATTTTCATTTCATTTCATACCAACATCAAACCCAAAACACAGTCAAAGAGAGAGCCAGAACCAGGGAGCAAGATATGGCCGCTGAGATCGATGATGTGTTCGGCCACACCAGAAAATTGAGCAAGAATTTCAGCAGATTGTCCAATTGCTTTGATTCTATCTCCTTCGATCACGATTCCCCCGTCCCTAAACACTCGCTGCTCCTCGTCCATGGTTATCACCATAGCACCGTGCAGCACACTCACCACCTCCCTCTCTCTCTCCATCTCTCTCTCCATCTCCAAAATCCCTTTTCTTCGCTACTTTATTCTACAAAAATATACGGAGACTTGTTTTTTTTTATTCTTTTCTGTTGGGTTATCTAAAACCTCACATAAAACACCAGTTTTTAATTTTTTAAAATAAATAATAATAAATTAAATTAAAATTAGAATGTAAATAACGCTTGTATATTGTAAAGTTAAAAATAATATAATTTTTTGAGGAAAATAAAATGAACTAAGAGGAAAATAACGATGAACATTACAGGAGGAGAAGGAAGATTTGTAACGTATGAGAAAAACAAATGGTATAGTTTGAGAGTATTTACATATAGAGTGTGGTAAAATGAAGATAATGTAAGAATGTGGATGATGTTGATGTTGATGTTCATGTCCTCCTTCGAGACATGGAGGCACTGTTACCAGCAAAGAAATCATCAATCAAAAGCTCAATGTCGTCGGGGTTGTACTTGATGTACTTGTCAATGTGTCTGGTTGATACAAGATATTGTTTGAATCTTCCGACGAAGGAGCGGTAGGCGGGGATGACCAGAGCGCTGACGGAAACCCTGAGTTCCGACTGCAGTTGCTGGTCGCTCACCAACCAACAACTCTGGCACTTGTGTATCTCTTCAAACATCCGATTGAAGCATTTGAACCTTTCCTTCACAAGCTGTTTCGACACCTTGTTCCCACTCACCTGCAGCCCCTCCGGCTTCAGGCACTGCACCACCTTACTCCACGTTTCCCTCTGATAACACTTGTGGTACAGCCTCAGACCCGATTGCCTCCTCCGGCACCAATTGTCTCCCATCAGTTCATGCAGCTCCTCACACCCTTTCACCTTCTGAACTATGTATCTCCCGTTGTTCATCATAAAAAAATACCTCAGAGCTTCGTCCTTGTACAACGCCGATTTCCTTTCCACATTTGCATCCAACAGCTCCATTATCTTCATCAACTGCACTGCAAAACCCGAATTCTTCTCCTTCTCTACATCTCCCCCTTCCTCCACCTCCCCACATTTCTCACTCTCATTTCTCCGTTTTCCTTGCTCAAACACCTCCTCCAACGTATCCTTGTACTCGCATGCATATTTTAGATAGTTCATAACATAACGAGTCAAAGGGTGCACCGCACCGTTCGGAACAGGAATCCTTTCGTTGTCGTTCTTGATCGAGTTCTTCAGATCACAGAACATGGCCACAATAGCCTCCACTATCCTGTCCTTTGCGGCGTCTGTCTCGTACACCAGCTCCTTAGCGCCCGACTCCAGAAAGGAGCCCCCGACAATCTCTTCCCTCAGAGTCTCATACATATCAAGAAATTTGAAGAGCTTCTCTGTGGTCCATTTCGTCAGAACAGCGCCATGCGCAAAGTTGAGCAAATGGATGATGACTTGTCGTGCAAGATCGCAGAACAAGTTTTGAGATACAGAGGGATGGTCGGGGAAGATGGATTCGTAAAGCCTCCGTTCAGACTGGAAAAGCACGGAGGTGCAGTGCCAAACGACTTGATTCCACGTTGCGATTTCGGGTCCGAGAGATTCCCATGGCATTTTGTACAAATCTTCCATTCTGGTGCTCCCGAATCCAAATGTTTGGAGCGAGGTTCTGAAAGCAGTCCGCCTGAAATTGGCAAAGGCCAAGTAGCACTCGATGTGGTAGCCGGCTGCGATCATGGCGGTGGCGATCTTGTTGAGAGTAGAAATCTTTTGGGGAGAGAAATTAAAAGGGTCTTGGACGTGATGATCGTGTAGGGGTGGCCTGGGGGAGTGGGTATCGGGATAGGCAGAGAGGTAGGAAGGAGAACTAAAGGAGAGGGATTTGTTGGGTGGTTTCGTTTTGGGGTCCTGATGTAGAAGAAGAGAAGAAAGCCGTTTCTCTAGCAGGGACATTGCTTTTTCAAGGACTAAGGCAATCTCGTCCAACTCATGGGAGGCGAAAACAGAGGAGGTGGAGGAGGTGGAGGAGGCGGTGGAGATGCGATCCACCATGTCTAGGAATTGCAAGAAGGAATTGTCCTCTTCTTCCGCCTCCTCATCCTCCCCAACAAACTTGCTCCTCCCGCTGTTGTATCTATCCACCATACGCTCCAAATGTTTGGCGAGCGCAGGGACGTCATCTGCAGGAGCAGCAGCATCTTCCACCTCATTCTTTGTTGATGATGACATCTCCATTGCCTCTTCACATTAACGTTCAATCTCAGTATTTGTTCTTGTTATCTTCCCCAGAGTCCAGGTGATAGGATTTTTCTTCATTATTTTCTTCATTTCACTGCAACCAAACCACTTGGCTACGTTCTCCATCTCATCTCCTAATTATTATGTTTCCTATTTTGCTGCTACGGCATTCCGTTCTTTCTGCTCTTTTCTCTTCTATACCTTTCCCTCTCAAAACTTTCACTATTTTATTACCCTACCCTACACAATTATCTTCACATGTTTCCTTTTTTTTATGTCAAAGTCAATTTTATATAATTCGATTTTTCATCTCACCACTCAACATCACTTAATCAAATTCCGATTTATTAAAATAACAGAAATTATAATTAGTATTTGAGAGATTTAACTAAAATATAGGAAATTATAATTGAGTTTTTAAGAAAATAATAGGTTTTTAATTTGGTAAGTATTTATGACAGTGTCGCAGTTTTGTTATTTGTGGATTATTTTTGTCTTTTTTGTATAAAAATATTTAATATTTAATATATATATATAGGATAGAAGGCAAGGCAATTAAATGGGTGTTTGTTCTGGCAGTGGCGGAGTGGGAGTTCCTAGACAAGGTGTGAAAGTGGAACCACTAACTTAACTTGTACGCGCTTAACCAAACAACCCAAACTCTCTCTTCTTCTTCTTCTTCTTCTTCTCTTCTTCTTCTTCTTCTTCTTCCAACCACTTTGTTACGCAAATTTATTCTTTCAACCACTTTGGATTGGATTGGATTTGGAGATGAGGCTTTGACTGATTGAGTGCTTCTGCGTGTGGCTGAGGAGGAAATTGGAATGGGTTGCTTTTCTTGTTTCGATTCCAGGGAAGACGAGAAGCTGAATCCCAATCCTCACCAGGAAAACCATCAGCATCATCTTCATCATCAGCATCATCATCACGATCATGATCTTAATCCCCCTATCCCCTCTCGTATTTCAAGACTGCCCTCTGCCGCTGGTTAGTTCTTTTTTTCTTTTTTACTTGATCTGATCTCACGAACCACATTTAAATCAGATCCCGTTTTATTCCATCACATCACGTCACATCACGCATCCTTTTCTCTGTATCCTAATTTCTTATTCAATTCAACTATTCGGCATCATCTCACTTTCGGACACACCTCTTTCTGCTTAATTTGCTTTGTTTAGCAGGAGCAGACAAGCTACTCTCTTCAACTAATGGCAATGCTAATAATGGTGACTCCAAAAGGGAATTGGCTATTCTCAAGGACGGAAACATTGCCGCTCAAACTTTCACATTCCGTGAGCTAGCCGCCGCAACCAAAAATTTCAGGCCCCAATCCTTTTTGGGGGAAGGTGGTTTCGGAAGGGTCTACAAGGGCCGCCTTGAAACCACTGGTCAGGTAATACACCTCCTTCTACTCACTGCTTACTTCACCTTTTCACTTCTCACATTTCTTCCTTTACCTTTACCTCTCCAGGCTGTGGCTGTTAAACAGTTAGACAGAAACGGTCTTCAGGGCAACCGGGAATTCCTCGTGGAGGTTCTCATGCTCAGTCTTCTGCACCACCCTAATCTTGTCAGTCTCATTGGATACTGTGCGGATGGGGACCAACGCCTCTTAGTTTATGAGTTTATGCCATTGGGATCATTGGAAGACCACCTTCATGGTATTCTTCTTTTTCATTCCTCCCAATTCAATCTTTCAATTTCTCTTTTTAATTTTTGTTCCGTATTTGATAATTAGTATTCTCTTTTTGGAATATCCTGAGAACCAAGATCACTGGCTATTACTTTTGAAACTATGAGATTCTCATTAGTATCTGTGCCGTCTTTATGCTGTAGTACTAATACATTGTGGGATAGGATTGTATCTATGGTTCAGGATTTCTTACCAAAGACGTACGCACGCGTGTTACATAATCTAACATCTGTACTCAAATTATGTTTTACTCTAAATTACTACTATATATTTTGCAATACAGATAAGTATAATTTAATGCTTTAAAGCGAATATCTGTACTGAAATTAAACCCTGTAGTAATCAGTGTATTCTAGGACATACTTGGCTTTTCTATCTTAGAATCTCGTTTCTCGTTGCAAGGTAACCTTGTATAAGTTCTTGTGCATTTGCCTCTACAGTCTGTTTGATTTTCTTTCATACATATAAAGAAAATTTCCCTTTCGGTGATTTGAACTACCCACATCTTCTTGGTCTAGAACTTCTTATGGTGATAAAGAATTGTCTGTAGAGTTTTTGCCTTTCATAGGAACACCGATGCTGCTATGATCATCATATTATGTGCTTTTGGTTATTATTTTCTATCTTTGCCTCTATAAAGTATATGGTTGTAGCTGTTACGAATTCTTGATTTTTCCATTTCACTGTCGTTAAAGTTTCATCTGTCTCGAGGAAGTATCATATTGATTTGAGCAAGCAGTTTGCTCAATAAATCATCTGCAGCACTGATCGAGATCATTTTTTGTGCTTGTGGAGCCAGGCTTTTTGATAGAGAAAACTAAATAATAAATATCCGCTCAGTCTGAAAAAAATTAAGAGCCTAATTCTTCCTCCACAATTATGTGAAAATAAAAACAAAATTAAAATTAAATAAAACTTTTGTCCAACAAGTCATTTGTCCAAATGATATTGGACTTGTTCCGTTAAACAATGTATCTTCAAGTTTTGTGATTGTAAAAAACGTGTTTGGGAGGGGAGATTCGAGGAAAAGTAGCCAGCCAAGTTCCCCAACAAATATTAGTCGTCAGCCACCAGGTTTCCCAATGGAAATTTGTCAGCGGTGAAACCTGAGACAAATTCCTATTATTATTATTAAGACAGGGGGGGGGTCTCTGACGGACCTAATTAATACTACTTTTTTGTTCAGAGTCAAGTTTGGCCGGGATGCCCCTTAGGAATTTCTACAACAAGTAAACTATATTTGTTGTTTTAGTTTTACTAGAGATGCTCGCAGGATGTGAATAAAATTTGAAAGACCCATGATAAGAACCTTGGGAAAACCAATGTTGCAAAAGCCAGTTGTTGTTTGGAGAATCCGAAACCTTATAAATCCCACATTAGGATCTCGTACTTTCAACGTGGGACTCAAGTCTTAGACCTTGCAATTGGATCTTAACATCCGACCATGCTCTGCAGCCCTAGTAACACTCGCTAGGCTAAGGCGAACATTGCAGTGTGTCGACTTCACCACCAATACCAATTTGGTAGAACCCACTGGGATTCTTCCTTGCTGTTGGGGCTTTGAGAGACCAACAAATCTCCAATATTTCAAATGCCTAAGTTATCGTTGTTCAGTAATGATTCCTCATCCTCTCTTTTTGTTGAAGAGGCAACCTGAAACAGGGAGCTAAATCTTGTCCAAAATAAGGAAATAAGATAAGTAAATAATCCTATCTAGAATAAGAAAACATTAAGATATTATTTAACACACTCACTCATTCAATGCATGGACTCTAATAAGCTATCATTCTTGTAAAATAAAGACTTCACAAACTCAATCATATAATTCTTAGTTTTGTTTTTTTAATATTTCTGCTTAAGTTGTTTTATCTATTTCAGTTGTCACACTAAAGTTTACTTTTCACCATGAACCATAGATATGCTATGAAGTGGCTCTGGCTGTTCAAATCTGAAGCCTTTTGTAATAAAGCCAAATCATTTAGACTATCTTTCCATGTTATTGCTAGCTATGGAAAAGGAATATGATACGTCTGATGATGTCATAACCATTCTATAGTCTCCTAGAAATGTTTCCATTTTGCCTTGTCATCATCTTATATGCCTTCTGATGATTGATTAGCTTCTCCAAACTTTGGTTAGAGTGGAGAATAAATGGCTTGTCTTTTACATTACTGCTTTCTTAGACATAATGAGTTATGTTGATTTAAATATAACTGTTATTTATGGACTTGAGTGCAGATCTTCCCCCGGATAAGGAACCATTGGATTGGAACACCAGGATGAAAATAGCTGCTGGGGCAGCAAAAGGATTGGAATACCTACACGACAAAGCAAATCCTCCGGTCATTTATAGAGATTTCAAATCGTCTAACATATTACTTGACGAAGGTTATCATCCAAAGCTTTCGGACTTTGGTCTTGCAAAGCTGGGTCCAGTTGGTGACAAATCACACGTTTCCACCCGTGTGATGGGAACTTATGGTTACTGTGCCCCAGAATATGCTATGACTGGACAGCTGACTGTGAAGTCTGATGTATATAGTTTTGGGGTAGTCTTCTTGGAGCTGATTACTGGGCGTAAAGCCATTGACAGCACCCGACCCCATGGAGAACAAAACCTTGTGACATGGGTAGTCGTCTAATCTTTCCTTGGGTTTTATTATTTTGGCTTGCATTACATTAACTTACGCATACTTAACAACAGTAGGGTGGTAATGTAATGACGGTTTTATATATTTGTTGGATCAGGCACGCCCACTGTTCAATGACCGAAGGAAGTTTCCAAAGTTAGCTGATCCAGAGCTGCATGGACGATATCCCATGCGGGGTCTTTACCAAGCTCTAGCTGTGGCATCAATGTGCATTCAAGAACAGGCTGCAGCGCGTCCTCTGATTGGGGATGTGGTGACAGCCCTTTCTTTTCTAGCGAACCAGGCGTATGAGCATAAGGGAGGTGGTGATGATAAAAGGAACAGAGATGATCAAGGTGGAAGAATATTGAAAAATGAGCAAGGTGGAGGATCTGGAAGGAGATGGGATTTGGAAGGGAGTGAGAAAGATGAGTCCCCACGTGAAACTGCAAGGATTTTAAACAACAGGGATCTTGATAGAGAACGTGCAGTGGCTGAAGCCAAGATGTGGGGAGAGAATTGGAGGGAGAAAAGACGACAAAGTGCCCAGGGCAGTTTTGATGCTTCTAATGCCTAGTCTCTCTCCATTGTACAATTCCCATCACCCTCTTCTGTGTCTTCCTTGCACTAAGTTTTATTTTATGTATCTTTCATTTACCTCCTGCACGCGAACACATTGGAGTTGGACTTGGAGAGTGTACATTATTTGCCACAAGTAGGAGGTTAAGTTTGATAATGCTGTTACTGTTATTGCTTAAGTAAACACAGTTAGAATTTCAATGGAATCAAATGTGTAAAACACACAAAAATATTCTCATGCACTTTCTTAGCTCCAATGGAAACATGTATAAAGAAAGTAAATTATAGTTTATTATACCTAATGTAAATATAAATAACAATTAAATATTTTAATATATATTATATTATAATAAATTAAATAGTTTCTTCATATATTTTATATTATAAAAATAAATAATGAAATAATAAATCAAATTCGTTAATTTATTTTTTTATTATTTATTTTAATATATTTTTTGTTTATTAAAGTTTTATAGTAATTTTTATTTTAACTTAAAAAATCTTAACTCTAATTTATATTTTCAACCAAATATTTTTACACTAAATTATTTTATAAATTATGTTTTAAATATATTAATATACACCTAAATTTATTATATCACATTAATCAAATCTATTTCAAATTTTTTATTCACTTTCTACCAAGTCTCTCAATTTAAATAATTTTACTTTCCCCCCTCTCTTTAATTCGAACAAACTTTTTTATCTCTTCCTCGCCATGTCAGCTCTCACCAATAAACTTTTATAAGACTAAACTGCAATTTCATTGAATTCGACTTTCTTTTAACAAGGAAATTATATTTAAAATGAGATATGAGTAATAAGTTTTAGATAATCCATTTTTTCAATAGCTAACACTTTTATTATTTTTAAATATTTTTAATTGTTTATACCTAATTGGTTAGATCAATTCATTATTGATTGGTTGGTTGGATTTATATTTGAAAAAAAAAGCTACACAAATCTATCCCTACTCAATCCAAAATATTTTTTATTTATTTGGGTAATGAGTTTGGTCAAAAAAATTAATTTGTAAACATTTATATTCTTGTTGAAAGCTCCCCCTTTTAAGTTTTTTTTCATGGACTTAAGGAAAATTAATATATTTAATATATATACACACACACGAAAGAACCAAATTTAAGAAGGGGTCAAATAAATGCATGTACATGGTTGAGTTTTTCACAATAAAAATTAATTAAAAAACAATTCTCCACCTTAGAGAGCGCAACCTCTTGGAATTCAATCTTTTTTCCACAACAAATTAATATCTATATCCTAATTACGAAATAAAAGAACAAAATAAGAGGAAAAAAAGTAAAAATATGATGGTAAGAAAAGATGAAAAACTTATTATTCTTACCAATTCAAAAACAAACATTGTATCTGGAGTTAAATGGATTATTCTGATTTAAATGACTTCATTTGTTGAAATTAAGAATGGTAGCAGCCTGAAAATATTCATAAGTGTTATTCTAAACAAGAATGCTATGTGGTATAAAGATATATTTTGTGATTTATATTTAGATACAAAAAAGGGATCTAAATTAAATTGAAACAACTTTAACAAGATTGGATTAAGATTTGAAAGAACAAATTTAGCAAAAGGGTCTCATACAATTTAATAAATAAATTGAGAAATTGATGTGAATAAGAATGATTTTGGTAGGGGAGAGTAAGTGGTAGAGATAGAGTTAGAAGAGAAAGAATGGAAGAGAAATACAAATACCCAAGCCTGGAAATCGTGGAGAAAACCCCAAAATCGGGTGTTTGGTATGTTATATTGAATCGTCCATCACGACGAAACGCTCTCTCCCATGATTTCTTCACCCACTTCCCCAAGGTCCTCTCTGCCCTCGATCACGACCCTCACGTCAACGTCATCGTCTTGTCCGCCGCCGGCAACCACTTCTGCTCCGGCATCGACCTCTCCATTTTGGGATCAACCGCATCCAATTCGGCTTCCGGCGAGTCCCTCCGCCGACAGATCATGGCGATGCAAGATGCCATCACGGCCCTGGAACGGTGCCGGAAGCCGGTGATTGCCAGCATCCACGGAGCGTGCATCGGTGGTGGAATTGACATCGTGACTGCGTGTGACATAAGGATGTGCACGAAGGAGGCGGTTTTTTCGGTGAAAGAAGTGGATTTGGCCCTGGCGGCTGATCTGGGAAGTCTTCAGAGGCTACCCCTTATTGTTGGGTTCGGCAACGCCATGGAACTGGCTTTGACCGGTCGCACCTTCTCCGGCGAGGAGGCTAAGGAATTAGGTCTCGTTTCTCGCGTTTTCGACTCCAAAGATGACCTCGATCAGGCCGTGATGGATCTCGCTCAAGGTTCCTTCTTCCCCTTCAATCTTCAATTACCTATCTCTGTAACCAAATGCAACACCACTCATTCATTCATTCATTCCATATCTAGTAATAACTTGCTTATAGAAGTAATTGACTTGAAGCAAAATCTTAATCTTAAAGTAATTAACCGAGTCGTTACTCTTGTTATATGATTTCTACTGAAAATTGAAACTTTGGTTGGACTGATAATGAAATTGTCCTCACTATGACTTGAATTTGAACTCGTGACAGCAATTGGCAGCAAGTCTCCACTTGCGGTTGTTGGGACAAAAATGGTGGTGCTTAAGAGTAGGGACTTAACTGTGGATCAGGGGTTGGATTATGTTGCAACCTTGAATTCTGCGAGATTGTTATCAGCTGACTTAACTGAAGCAGTGACGGCACAGAAGCAGAAACGCAAGCCAGTATTTTCCAAGCTCTGAATCATGCATCATATGATGCATTTGGATTAGTTGTTACTAAATATTTGTTTTGGATTTCAAGAACACTTACTCATGTTTATGTTTTCTGAGTACATGGACAATACCATCTCATGTCTGTGTTCTGTGTTCTGTGTTCTGTGCCTGCATACAATTACAACCCTTCCCTTACAATCACCATCCTCATTTCCCTGCCTTTTAAGTTGTCACAGACAGCCTAAAAGGTTATATCAAATACTAAATCCATGTAAAAATTAATAATCTAATAGTAAGTTTTGAAAAACAAAATAATTTAGCAAAAAACGTTATATCAAACAGTATAATCTATATTATTATATAAAATGCCTCTTTCGTAACTTTTAATTATAAAATTTTAATTTTTCCTAAATTTATTTTATTTTATTTAATAAAATAAGTGATTAACAAACTTTTTCCTTTAAAATAATCAAATAACTTCTCTACTATTACATATATGTTTTAAATTGTACTGTTTTAATGTTGTTGAAATGGTATGTATTTTATTGTAATAAAAAAATGTGAATGCATAAATGTGTTCTCATTAGTATTTAATAAAAAGAGTTATTATTTTATTTAATCTCTTCCTAATATGATATGTTGAAGGAGTTATGAAATTCCTTACAATTTTTAATTCAATTGAAACACAGTATTAGTTTAACTAGGAGGATAACCATAAACCTATTTATTACATGAACCAAGTCGTATCCACAGACCAAACAAGCATGACGGGTATTTTTTTTCCCCATACTTTTCCTTTTGCATTTTGCAAATACGAAAAATCACATTTTACTCTTTTGATTTAAAGATTTTTTCTTAAACTGTGCAATTAGAAAATTAAAAGTGTTTTCCAAATTTACAATCTAAAAAAACTTTTGAATCTAAGAAAATGGAATTATTGGATGATGCAATCCTGAAGTTATCTGACCCTGTTCTGAACAAGTCTTCCTTTGTCTTGTTTGAGATTGGTGTGGGTTCTTGGGTCCTATGGAGACGCTAAGAATAGATTTAGCGTTGATTGATGAGTTTGTAGGTTCGGAGAAAAGGGTTTTGGCGTGTGAAGAGGGTGTTGGTGGGGTTCACAAACACTGCTTTCATGTCGGATGAGTTCTTGCACATTTTTAAGACCAATCTCTCAAGTTCCTTATGAACTTCATTGATTTCATTATTACATTAGATGTTTTGCATACAACATTGCATGCATATTTTTATTTGAAGAACTCTTCTAATACTTAACATAGCTTGTGAGGCCTATATAACATTATTTTTCTTAACAACTATAGTAAAAGTTAAGATTATACTAGACTAGGTAGATGGACTATGATAGATTTTCCTTTGAACAAAGTTATTGGTATGAGAAAACTTGACACACTCTTCAAGATATTTTGATATGATATTTTTTTGCAAAATCTTCTAGGTGGTCAAATAAAAGAACATTATCTCTAAATATGATAAAAATATTTATAAATTAAGAACATTACTATGTAAGCTTTTGAAACACATATCTTATCATATATATCAAGTATAAACTTATCAAACATAATATGTACAACAAGATATGATACTTTGTGTCTATTATTGTTATTAGACAAAACATTCCATATATCATCATCATATGTCATAATATGGTATTAAAAGAGATTCATATTTTAACATTTTGTTATAAATATTTAATCAAAATAAATAAATTTGACCCGTTGATATTTTTTCTAAAAAATTATATTATTAAATTGTTTCTTTACATTTACTAAATTTATGTGAAGATTACTTTAAATTAATAGTATAATTAACAATAACAATTCAATCAAAATAATGTTTAAAATAATAATTATGATTCTATAAGTACACTAAAAATTAAAACTATTTTAAAGACAGAAATAATAAAATCAATGTATATTTTATGAATTTAAATTTTTAAATTTGTTTTATTGAAATGTTTTTTTTAAGGAAAAATAGTTGATAATTGGGCTTCACATAGCCGTATTCGAAGAAGGGTGAATAGGAAAAGTAGAAGTTGAGGGGATTTAAAAAAAAAAATTAAAAAAAAAGGTTTTTTTGAAGAAAAAGATTGAACATAACTGAGAGGTAAGAATAGAGTGAATTTGTTTATAATAAAAATAGAAGAAAGAAAGAAGGTTATTGAGAGAAAATGACTTGGGATTCACGTCAGGGAACACGTTTTGTTGACCAAAAGGAAAAGTTTTTTATTCACGATTCACGGTCTGGTCTTCTATTCTCGAAACTCCTTTCAGATTAATATTTTGTTTTCTTTGTAAACGGTCAAACATTTCTATTCCTTCTCCCATTACACACTCATTGACCACACTCTTCCAATAATACATGCCATACCAAATTACTTCACAACTTCAATTTTTTTTTTAATTTAATTAAAATTCTATTTTGTAGTGTTGTGTGAGTGGAAGGGAGAAAAGAATAGAAGGTCTTATGTTATGTTATGTTATGCAGCTACCTCACTGAATTTACCTTCGTCTTCCTCAATTTCACTCTCCTCCATTTCATTCCTTCACAAAACATGAAGAGGTCTCTCAGAAAGTTGGGAGTTCTCCCGTTAGAGAAGCATCACCACCACCGTGACCGAACTAACATTCTTCCTTTGTCCCAGTTAGAGGACCTCGCTCAGGCTACCCAGGTTTTTCTTCTCTCTCTCTTTTTTTTTCCTTTCAATTTTAATTTTAGGGTTCAAATTCAAACTCAAACTCATACTCAACTGTTGGTCCACTGTACAGGACATGGAAGACATGAGAGAGTGCTACGATAGCTTGCTTTCGGCGGCGGCTGCGGCCGCCAACAGTTCTTATGGTCTCTTCCTCTTCCTTCTTTTTTAAGACAGATCAATAATAGTAACAATAGCAATTGAAATTTTGTTCTCTTCCAGAATTCTCAGAGTCTTTGGGAGAATTGGGCTCTTGCCTTCTTCAGAAAATCGCCTTGCATGACGACGAAGAAAGCGGTACTATGCACTTCTCTCTTCTACACTACAAATACTCACTCCTATCATGCCCAACTGCCAACTAACTTTCTCTCCCAATTTCGATTGGATGCGCTTTTGCAGGCAAAGTTCTCATAATGCTCGGTAAAATGCAGTTTCAACTCCAGAAGCTCATTGATAAATATGTCAGTTCCTCCTCAATCACCACCACTACTACCCTAAAACTTCAACAATCTCTCTATGCTTTTCTAATCCTTTTTTCACTTTGCAATTTCAGCGCTCTCATATTACCCAGACAATTAACATTCCCTCGGATTCTCTTCTCAATGAACTTCGAGTTGTTGAGGTATCTTCTATCTAATCCAATCTCTATCTCCTCAATTCGAATTTGGACTCTTATACACCAGCAATCTCTAACCTCTTTCACCCTTCTTTATTTGCTGCCTTATATTACCACTCTTTTTAACTCTCTAACACTACTCCCCGTAAAAACAATAATTTCAATCATTCTATTTCATCCAAACAAGATTCGTTGCTTTTTTTTTTCCCATAAATGTTAATATGTTAGTTTTTTCTTAGTGGGGATTCGAACCCCCGACCACCTCCCCTACCTTCACCTCCAACCCAACCTTATAACCCCATCAACATTCCTAGCTTGTTTGTTGAATTTACCATATCTTGCTCTATCCTTTTTGCGAATGATTATTTATTATTTTTTTCCCTTCTCGTTGAAGCAGGAGATGAAGCGACATTGTGACGAAAAAAGGTTTGGAGTGTTGCATTCGATATAATTGTCTTTGAATGTGATTCGTGCCTTATATTTTTGGTCTATAATCTGCAGAGTTGCATATGAGTCCATGTTAACAAGATATAGAGAAAGAGGCAGGTCTAGAAGCGGAAGAGGAGAGACTATTTCCTTGCAGCAGTTACAAATTGCTCGTGATGAATATGATGAGGAGGCCACCTTATTTGTTTTCCGTTTGAAATCTCTGAAGCAAGGTCAATCGTGGAGCCTTCTAACACAGGCAGCACGTCACCATGCAGCTCAGGTTTTATATATTCCCAACCAATATTTATTTTTCAGATATGGGAGAGTTACTCATTTTTAATGTTTCTTTCCTTTGTCTCTCCTTTATTATCCCCCCAAACAGTTGTGTTTCTTCAAGAAAGCAGTTAAATCTCTTGAGACAGCAGAGCCGCACGTAAAATTAGTAACAGAACAGCATCACATTGATTACCACTTCATTGGTATTGAAGGAGAGGATGAGGATGAGGATGCGGAGGATGAAGATGAATATGAATATGAAGGTGACAGCCATGATGAGAATGATGATGGAGAGCTGAGTTTTGACTATGCACAAAATGAACACGAGCAAGATGTTTCTACATTAGGGAACTCAAAGAAGGTGACTACCTTTTGAAACTAGGCAAATTAGTAATGTTTTTTAACTTCATTTGCATATTTCAATCACATTGGGAATGAACATTACGAAGATTGAGCAACCATCCCAGCAAACATGCATCAATATGAGTAGGAATTCATTGAGCACACAAATAGTGATGGATGACGGGTTTGATGATGGGAAGTAGGCTAGAGTGAGAGGGAAAGAGAAAAGAGGTGTTTTCTGTTATTTATATTCAAAGACTCAAGAAGAATATTCTCATACAAGGGCCTCCCCTTTACACCAAAGCATTGTGCTCAGTTCAGATTAATTTTCCCAAAAGATAATTCCCCTGTATAGTTTACAATTTGTTATTTAACCCCTCGTGTTCAGTCAGGCCTCCTATCCACCTTACACCCCACCTAAAACTCTCACAGCATTTCTTATTCCTTCTGCTATACACTGCCCATATCCTCTCTTTATTTTCATTCCTAACGGTTATGGTTTTAAAGCCTAGATTGCTAAAGAAAAAATGAGTAAAATCAAAAGGGGGGTGGGGGAATATTGTGTTATATTGTTGTTTAGGACCAAAATCCATGAGAATCAGAGTTCTAGGTGGAATGTTCTTATGTGCAGGAACTTTACATCTGTTATATTTGTTTTCAAATGTGATTATATTGTTTTTTGTGTGTACAACTAATTCAGTTTGGATGGAAATCTGGAAGGGTGGATTAAGAACTAAGAACATCCAGAATATAACCTGGAATATCAATATCTCTTGTCTATCCATATAATTCTATGAAAGTTGTACACTAACCTTATGATTGTTAATATTTGGGGTCAAATCCATACTTCTGGTTTTAATTTTTGTCTATAAAGAGCTTACATATGCTAGATTACTCTCATTTTGAAATGTTGAATCATGCATGCTTCTCTGCTGTTGGGCCTGGTGGAATTTATTTTTCCCAAAGGTTCAACTGTAAAAGCAAAGGTAAGGAAAAACAAAAAGCTTCGAGGTTCATGGGATTTAGGACTGGAAATACTTCACATGTTGATATATATGACTCAAGTGGAGGCTTCTTGATGCATTTGAAGCGAGATTAATTAATTTCCTTATAATCTAAATTTTTTGAACTCTTGTAAATATGCATGCTGTTTTATGTGTAGGAAAACTTGGATAGGCTTCCCAGGAATTCATTCTCCTTCAGGGTTAGAGAGGCAAGCCAATCTGCCCCACTTTTTGCTAATAATAAATGTGATTCTAGAGAAAAGCTGAGACAGATGCGGCCAACTTTATCACGGAAGTTCAATTCATATGTGCTGCCTACACCAGTTGATGCAAAGAGTTCCATGTCTCCGAGGTCAAGTAAGCAAATACCTTCCAAAATAAAGGCAAATTTAGATGAGCCTATGAAGAATTTGTGGCATTCATCCCCACTGGAACAAAAGAAATATGGAAACACTTTTGGGGATGGGGCATTTTCTGGTCCGAATGTTAGGACTGCGCAGTCTGCAGTCAAGGAGAGTAACAGCAATACTGCATACACAAGATTGCCACCTCCTATAATTGATGGTAATTTATCCTCGAATCATGATTTTGTTACTGCTTACTCTAAAAAGATTAAAAGACAAGCCTTTTCTGGTCCATTGGTAAGTAATGCTTGGCCAGCCAAACCTGTTTCTTTAGACAGTGTCCAATTGTTTTCTGGACCTCTTTTACGGACATCAATTCCTCAGTTTCCATCATCATCATCTCCAAAAGTATCTCCTAGTACTTCTCCCCCTCTTTCATCTTCACCTAAAATAAAGGAGCTTCATGAACTTCCAAGGCCTCCAACCATATCTGCATCCAATTCTAAGCTTTTAGGTTTGGTGGGTCATTCAGGTCCATTGGTGTCCCGAGGTCACCAGCTTTCTGCTCGAAATAATCCGGTTACATCAAATGCAGCATCTCCGTTGCCAATGCCTCCTCCACCCATGGTTCGAAGTTTCTCCATACCTTCTAGTGGTGCTAAAGTTACAGCATTAGATGGGTCAAGACCTCCAGAAGACCTTAACAGATCATCAATATCCGAGTATACTGATTCTCCTCCTCCGATGTTCATTGCTTCATCTACTAGTCACCCATCATGAGATGGCTCTCAGACTGTTGCTCGACCGTCTTGTCTGGAGGTAATATTTAAAGAAGATTTTTTTTGTTTTGTTTTCATGGTTTAAATAAGTATTTGTTATAAATTATTGAATGTAATTGAAGTTTCATGTATAAATGGAAAAGCCTTCTTCTCATTACCTGGTTTCAAGAGAAAAAAAATGGACATGAGGGTTATCACTCAATCCCTTGGAAATCCCTATATTTCTTATGTTCTTTCATAGAAACCTTTATACATACTAGAAATGTGAATTAGCATTGAATCTATTTGAAGTGCAAGCACGGGATCTTTAAGCTGTTTGAATTGGTAGAAAGGATTTAAATGAAATGACATTAATTCTGCTGTTTGGATTTCTTAAAAGCGGGCACCTTTAGGGTATTTGATTAAGGAAGCAAAAGTAGAAATATTTAATGAACTGAAAAACATGTATTAGACCGAAATTTGAAAACGCAATGACATTTTAATGCTTGATTTTTTAAGTATTCAAAGGCCTTTACTAGGATGAAAAGTATATGTTCCTTAACCGTTGTTCATGTGGTACTATTTAGCAATACGCTTCTTAAAACTAAAGAATGGAACATTATGGATTCTATGTATCCTGTTCCAACCGATACTCTGATTTTTCTCCACCCTCTTGATTCCCCTCCTCCCAAACTTAGGGTTGTACGAGGCCTCTGAAACAACGGAATAGAATCTCTATTCTAATTTAGTTACTCCCAGTCCATTCTTTTTCCTCCCAACTTGTAGAAGCTCGCATGGTATATTTTTATACATATAAACCAAAATTGGCTTACTATGTTCGTAGTACCAATAACCCTATAAAAAAATGTTTAACCTAGTTTATTTCTCGATTTCAGGGATGTACATGCTTATATAATAATATCCAATGGCCCAGGTATGGTACTTAAACAGATTAACTGCTTTTAAGAAGATATGCTCTATTCAAAATCGTAAGGGTCAAGTTTTGTTTCTCATAGGTTGGTACATTTGCAAATCTGTAAATATCCTTTATAATTCTTTTTCTGTCGTTATTATTGTTAATTCACCCATCAATTGGGGCGATTATTCTATTCCTATTTTTAGTGAAATAAATTACCATGTATTGAGCTGTTGTATTTTGCATTTAAGCAAACTATTTAGCTCCTTTAAAGTGACAAAGTTCAAATAGGGCTGATGTAATGCAAATATTATATGCATGCAAGCAATGTTTTTAAAATTGAATCAAATCAAACATGTTTTACGGGTGATTAGATGTGTATAAGCATAAATGTATACAATTATTAATAACACCCAAACTTATACACCATCTAACATATGGTAAACTTAAATTTTCATAAGATTTAATTCAATTTTTAGTCTATAGAAAATATATAAAAAAAAAAGGTAGTTAAGCGGTTCGATTTCGAAAAGTTAAAGTTGAACTCATAGTGATTGTTGTAAGCATATGATGTTGGTGCTAAACACAAAATGTTGGCGCTAAGCACATTTGTGACAAAGAACATCCTAAAAATTTAGCTCCAATCAGCTTAATGCTTAGAAATTGTGCTCAGTTCAAAACTAAGAACATCCGAATATTGCAGTTTAAGTTTGCTTAACTTAGAAAAATTGAATTGAGAATAGTTATTAATTAAATATTAACACAAATTTATAAATAATTTGTTTCAAATTATTATCAAACCGAAAGATATATTAACAATATTTTATTTTAATTATCTCAACATTTAACATTTTTCTTAAATAACAATATTTATATTTAAACGTGCTAGAAGTTCTAATATTTTTCAACATTTATATGAAGTTTATAAAATACTTATTAATTGATTTGGTTGATATCTTAAATTGTCCAGGATCAACACAAATTATTAATTATAAACTTTATTATATTATATTAATATTGTTGTTTCATCATATCAATGTTATTGTTGCAGCAATAAAAGAGAAAAAAGAGAGTTATTATTACATTTAAAAATAAATAAATAAATATAACTGTTTAATTTTGATATGAGTTTCGGAAGTAAAATAACAATACATTAAAGGGAAAAATGTCTACGAACTTAATTATTAAATAAAATACAATGTTTTTTTTCCAGTATACTCTCCAAGTATTGGTAATTATTATTTCTATTTTAAATTACAATTTTTTTAATAATTAAAAAGAATGTACTAAAAAGAAAATTAAGCATTTATTTTATGATTGTTTTAAGCCATTACTAAGAAAACAATTTATAGAAACATTTCATAACAAACGTTTAAAAATAATTCAGAATTATATTAAAATTTTATTTTAAATAATATTCAGTTTTGAATCATGCAAAATTTAAATTATTCGAAAAAATATTTTTTTAAAATAACATTCAAATATTTTTGTGAATTATTTTTCTATTTTTTCTTATGTATAATCTAAAATACTAAATTTTTAAAATTAACTTATGATTAAAAACATAATACATACATATATATATATATATATATATATATATATTAAGTAAGCCCCACATAATAAAAAACGTACAATACAAATAAAAAATAAGTCTGAAAATGTCTTAAAAATATAAATTGCATTGTAAGTGCATATTATATATGGAATAAATACTTTATACACATAAATTATATTTAAAAGTTATAAGGAGAAATTTATATTATGATATAAGGGCATTTTTGAATTGAAACATTTGATATTAAATGTTTAAAAGTAATTTATAAATTTGAAATACATACAGAGCAACGAACGCATTGAATATTTAGGAGTAATGGTTGTTGAATTTTAAAAGGAAAAAGAAAAGAGTGGGTCAAAATAGTGAGTGATGAGCATTGACATTGAAGTGACCGACTAACGAGGAGTTTTGCGAAGGGAAAAGGGAAAAGAGAAAAGAGAAAAGAGAGATGGAGCGGAAGTGGAGCAGTGAATCTGGGAATGTGATGTCGTCGTCACCGTCACACTCCCGTAACGGCCATTCTCGTTCTTCCTCACTCACTCTCACTGCAACTGGAATTTCAACCGTCAAACGGACTCAGAATGTTGCTGCCAAAGCCGCTGCTCAGCGCCTCGCTCAGGTCATGGCTTCTCAGACTGCCGACGACGACGCCGACGATGACGACGACGACGATCTAGGTTTTCGCTACACTGCTCCGCCACCTCTCTCTCTTTCCAGGAACTCTGCTAAGACTCTTAGATCGCCATCTCCTGCCGCGGTCCGATTCTTCCCCTTCCCTTCCACTCCACATTTATCCTTATCCATAATTAACTAACTTCCTTTCCTCATTCACCTCCTAACTTAATCAGGTACCTCGAAATTTCTCAGAAGAATCAATGTATCTTCGGCCAGCTCCAGCACCAGCACCAGCTCCAGCTCCAGCACCAACTCCACCTGTTACTAACAGACCTCCGCTAAGCCTCAGAACTCCAGCTCCTGTTCCTTCCTTAGACCCTCCCATTCCTAATAATAAGCCCAAAGATAAAAGGTAAATTCTCACTCCCTTCGCATTTCTGCCCTTGTACGTCATATCATATCTTATTCTATATAACTAATAGATCCGTACAATGCGTACCCCTTCCCAAATTGTTTTTCCGTATTGCTGATTTCTTTTATGTGTATGTCTATATATATATAATAATGCATGTACAATTCGGGATTCCATTTTACAGATTTCCGTTTGATACTGGGCTCGTTCTACCAAAAGATTCAGGACTTCAGCGTGAGGCTTCTGTACTTCGTGATGAGGTTAATTACCTTTTTTGCCAATTTTTGTTTTTCTAAATTTCAATGAAACAGAATTCAACGTGTTAATAACTGATGCCCCCACGCCCTTCTAAATTCACTTAAACAAATCTCTGCTCTACCTGCAGGTTGATATGCTGCAGGAAGACAATGAAAGTATTCTAGACAAGGTACTGCGGTTTACTTTGTTTTCTACAGGTTGTGAATGACCTCACTTCATTCATAACTATTCAAGTGTTTCTACAATGCAGCTTAGACTCGAGGAAGAGAGATGCAAGGAATCAGAGGCCAGAGTTAGGGAGCTTGAGAAGCAGGTGCTGGCTTTATTTATTTTTTAGTATACAGTACTATAGGTTCCACCCATTGATCATGGTGTTCTGAATTATTGTCTCCTTGTTCTTGGTTGATACATTAAGAGTCCCTAATTCATACTTGCTTATTACACTGCTTGTGATTAAGAGTTTCCTATTGCTTTTGATTTGAGATTCTGTCTATTGTTGAGCCTAACTCATGATATTTACCTCACCAGATTGGGTTGTATTTGTGTGTCTAGTTGGCTATTATAATCTACTATGCTATACTCGCAAATGTGACCTTTGGCCCAGTGGTCACTTCCTTTAGTCCTTTCGTCTAGGAGTTTATGATTTCCTTTCTTAGTTTTTAAATTTTATTACTTTGCTTAGATATTTATGTTTATATATGAGTGTATGTGTCAATGAAAATTCTTTCAAGTGTGGATGTGCAGATTTTAATTTTTCATCAGAATTTGTAGGTTGCTTCCCTCGGAGAAGGTGTATCTTTGGAAGCCAAACTCTTGAGCAGGTGTGTGAATTAAAGTTAAAACTGTTGCAAATGGGTTTTCATTCACTTAGTACGGTGTGTGACACCCCCATATTACTGAATTGCAGAAAGGAAGCAGCATTGCGTCAAAGAGAGGTAATGTGGTGGTGATAACTTCAACTGTCGAGCTGCATGTTGTACAAACTCTGAATATAGTTGATTTATTCCATTTGGGGAATCAAGATATTGTTTAGAAAAATAGTTTGGTATTCCATTTCTTGCTTAATCCCCTTGTGAAAAATGCCTTCAACAGAGCTTTTTATTTCACAGGCTGCGCTTAAGAATGCGAAAGACTCAAATGATGGAGTTGATAAGGAAATCATATCTCTACAGGCTGAAATTGAGGTGAATAGGCCATTTTTTAACATTCTCAACACAAGCTGCCTTATATGTTTAATTATTTATTCTGAAACAGAATGCAAAAGTTGAGACTGAGGCCGCAGTAAAACAGCTTAATGGAGCTGAATCTGAAGTAAAGGCTCTTCAATCGATGACTCAAAGAATGATATTAACTCAGAAAGAAATGGTACATACTTCCACAGTAGCAGGAGTCCATTGGTATTTGTTAGTTACTTTGAAAACTTGTTATATATAATTATTTTCATGTCAGGAAGAAGTTGTTCTAAAGAGGTGTTGGCTTGCGCGTTATTGGGGTTTAGCTGCAAAATATGGTACGCCACTGTCTGTTTTTAACTTCTTCTTTTTCTTTTCTTTTGGGAGAAGCATTATTGTATTTCTTGTGGACATGACTAATGAGTCATTTTATTATCAATTGGTTCTAAATTTCAATCACTTTTGACAGAACCTGAATAAGCTTTCACAGTTCTTTATTATAATTATTTCGGCATTTATGCATGTTAGTATTATTGTAAATCTGCAGAGTGATGATAACACATTGGTATGTAGCTACAAATAAACCAAGCTGGTGATATGTCGTTTTTTGTTTTTCTTCTGGTGAGAGGCAAAAGCATCTCAACTGCACTGGAATATATTACTGAAGCTTTTGATATGAGTTTTATAATTTTTGTATGATTGCAGGCATATAAAATTATACTTTGTCTATATATCAAGTTTGAATTCAGCAGATCTGGATAAGTGAATAATTCCATGATTCACTTACTGCTGTCTGTTATCTAGTGTAACTTCTTCCATGGTTATAGGCATCTGTGCAGACGTTGCAGTTTCGAAGTACGAACTTTGGTCATCCTTAGCCCCTCTTCCATTTGAGGTCGTTGTTTCTGCTGGACAAAAGGCTAAGGAGGAATGCTGGGAAAAAGGCATGAAATAAAGATTTGGACTCTGCAGTTCATATTAGTTTGACTGCATTGTAGGGCAAATCTATGCTCTATGTTATATTTTTTTCTTAGAATGATGAATTGCATTATGTGAATTCCAGAGATAATTGTTATGATTTTTAAACAGGTGATGATGCAATTGAGAAGAGGAGCAAAATTGTTCCTGACTTAAATGATCTTACTGGAGAAGGAAATATTGAAAGTATGCTTTCTGTTGAAATGGGACTAAAGGAGCTTGCTTCTTTAAAGGTTTTCAGAAATATATTAAATGACTTAAATAAATTGTTATGGGAAATTCAGTCATCTAAGTAATTTTTGTCATGTTCCTCTCTAAGGTTGAGGATGCAATTGTGCAAGCATTAGCTCAACAGCGGCGTCCAAATTCTGCTCGACAATTAGTCTCAGGTATGTGTTGTCACTATTCTTGTTATCTTGTACTTGCATACCTCTTGAATGATAGATTAAAGAGAAACATACTAATTGGCAAGAAATTGGGTAGTGAAGGTATAGAAATTGGCAAGAAAGTAGCACTAGAGACACTCTTTGAGGCATTGTATGCAACTCGTTGTTTGTTTCCAGGTAGTGTGGAACAGACAGAAATATGTACAGCAATGCTAGCGGTACCCATTGACAGTTTATGTCTCGGCCATTAGAACAACACTGGGTTGTTGTCAAGGGAATTCTCATTGTTGTTATTTTTAGTTCTCACTTCTTGTGAGCTTACCGGGTATTGGAGTATAGTTTTACTCCTGTTGTAAATAAACCTTTCTTTTCTGTTAAGCTTTGACAACTGTCCTCTGTAACTGATTTAGTTACAGATTGTTAGGATCAGGTACATTCTGTCAAAGTCTCTCTAGAGTAGTTATATATAGCTAATTTCATCATTCTTGTATTTTGGCTTTCTTTTTTCTATAATATAATGCAGTTTCTTTTTATTCTATTTATAAACATCAAATCTGTCAGATTGAAATCCGACATTCTTATGTAATAACATTCTGTACACTTTTGACCATTACCAGATATTAAATCACCTGGGGACCCTAAGTTTATGGAAGCCTTTGGTAAGTTTTCTCCCACCTACTATTAGCTGAAATAGCTACGTGGTGTCCCTTTTTGTGCAAAAATGCAAATGAGAAGTTAAAGCTATACTAAATATCTTCATTTTTATGTAGAATTGAGTCCAGAGGAGTCTGAGGATGTTCTTTTCAAGGAGGTATTCCGTGCTCTTATGAACTATTTATGCTCTTTATTATTATTATCAGCTTCTTGGAATGTTTGTATATTACAATCTCTTTTATTTCTTCTCTATGAGAAGGTATGCTTTTTTAGATTCTGGATTACACGATTCTTTGATTTTAACTTTTGTAGCATGTACTTTTTAATGATTTACCTCCCTTCTCATAATGTTGATGGCTTGCATCTAGTTTGGATCTGCAACCAGTGAAGATGACATTTAATCTCACGGTTCTCTGTTTGATTAGATGTGTGCTTTGTATTAGTGAAACATGCCTTCTATGTGCATTTACTCTTCCTGTACAGGCTTGGCTGACATTTTTTTGGAGAAGAGCGAAGGTTCATGGTATAGAGGAGGACATAGCCAAAGAACGCCTTCAGTTTTGGATTGGTCGGAGTGGACATTCACCTACATCGCATGATGCTGTTGATGGTAGCGTCTAGTATTTTTCTTTTAATTAATAACTATGTAGTACACGTGAATGTTTCAATCCAGTATTATACTATTTGGTATCTGATGGGGAAAAATCTCATGCACATTGAAAATCATAGCAATCTTCAGGGTGGGTGATATTTTCTTTCTTTACATGACCCTTTTATATAGCAAAGGACCATGACTTCGTTCATTAATGACACTAGGGAGTTTTACTTTCCAACCAGTTTACTTACCCCTCCTTATGATAGTGGAGTCCTCCAAGGGTTAAGGACATTCCAATAGCTTTTGGAATGTACCTTTAAATTTCCTCTCACTTTACATTAGTTTGGAAATTTGAATTGTTCTCCTATAGTTTCGTAGAAAATTGTTCTGTTATTGTGACCGGTAACATATTTCTTGAGTCAATGCCTTGCTAATCACCTTTAATGGAACACGTCTCAGCTGGTAGGCCTGGAGTCTAGATTGGGTAATGACAAGGTAGGGAAGAGTCTTGTTTGTTTATATGTTCATAATGGAGCGTGCTTATCTCGGACACACTATTATTACACTTCAAAATGCATACCCAATTCTTTTTCGTGCCCTTTCTCCTATTACGGCAGTATTCTCGTAAGCACATAATATATATGCTTTAATTTTTCCTTTATTGACAATGTTGGTTGGCTAGGGGATGAATTCTTGTTTAGTATTATTGAGAAAATCTGCATTCTATACTTACGTGGATTTTTCAAATTCCAGTTGAGCAAGGACTCTCTGAGCTCAGGAAACTGGGGATTGAACATCGACTTTGGGAAGCATCCAGAAAGGAAGTTGATCAGGACTTAACTATCGCACGAAAGTGGACTTCACTTTAAATGTGTGCTTAATTTGCTTGAGAGATTTTCTGATTTATGCATATGAAGTGTGAATTTTATCTTCTGGAGACTGTCACCTTCTACTGCATTCAAATGAGTCTATTCTTGCTGTTAGCTCCAGGAATACTGACTGTTATTGATTAAATTTAGTAACTGATGAAGTTATAGCTCTCTTTTTCCTCTTTTTATGGCATAAATAATAGTGATAACCTGTCAGAATATTAAGACTGTCTCTAATATCAAAAGATGATAATATAATTTCGTTATTTTTTTTATAATTTGTAAAAAATTATAAACATAAATTTAAAATTTAGAAAATTAGACATGATTTTAATAAAACTCATCTAAATATATTTTATATTATATCATATCATTTTTTAATTGTTATTTTACGTATGTTGAGTATTAGATAAAATTATAACTTATTCTTATTATTTTAACTTTATTTTATTATACCATATTCTTATTATTTTAACTCTTACTTTATTATACCATATGACTTTATCGTATCATATAATGTTTATTAACTAATCCCCATGTTACTCTTATATTACTTCTCCATGCATGCAGACAATAAGCACATGTTGTCTAATAACTATTATTCCTAATAAAAGGAAAAATATAAAATATTGAACTGAAGTATGTGTTCACCATAATTCTATAAATAAGTACAGTTGAAAACAAATTAGTAATAAAGTGCATCTCAAAAGTTTCTAGAGAGCTATCCCAGCAAATTAAAAACAATACCTAGAAGTAAATGAACTATGAACCATTAATAAAAATAAAAATGCATTTCAAGATGAAATTCGTATAACCTCGTGTATAAATATATAGCAGTAAGAGAGATCGAAATGTGTGTAAAATCCTAAAATGGAAGTAATAAACCACAATTCACAATTCTCCCTAAAAGGAAAACATCCGGTGAGGAGATAAATAAGAGTAACCCCAATTATCTACATGACTTCAACTGTTATGTACAGTGTATTCTGATTGCTCTTGCGCTATAATTTATCAGCGATTCTCCCTAGAGCATCTGCAAGCTTATCAAGCACAGCAACCAAATTACTACCATGGACTTTCCGCTGCTCACGATCCAACTGGAAATTTATATTCTGCGCTTCAAGTTGAGCACTTAGCATCTTCCCATTTCTTTCTAAGACATCAATTAAATGAATTTGCAAACTCTCCTCCCCTCCATCACTTGCTAATCGCTTCCTTTTCCGCTCTCCTTGAGAGCTTGAACCCATTTCTGGATTTGGAGTTCTCCGTTTCTCGTTAGTCACACCTATGTATAAAACAAAATGTATAATCAAACATCAGTCATGTGTTATCATTGTTAAATGACTTTCTGGAAAAACCATTTTTAGTAAGCAATCACACGTTGGATGATTATCCCCAGAAAAGATGAACACGAGTAAATGATACTTAGCACAATAACTAATTATATATTGGCATTATTGAAATTCCAAATTCAGAAATAGGAACTGATGAGCAACCAATCAACTCTATTCTCAGGCTGCTGCAGGAATCAGAAGCAGCAGCAGAAACAAAAGCACTGGTCTAGAGATATTGAACAAGGTAGCAAGCTGCGACAGATGAATTGATTCCCCTGTTTTCTTCTCCTTTCCTACATATTTCAGATATCCAAATCACCTTCCTCAGAAACACCAACAACATCGTGTCCATCCTCATCATCAAGCGTCATATTCCACCACTTAAGAACATGTGCAGCCTCCTCAAATTGGTAGTTAACTTACCAATTGATACAAGTTGGTTCAAAACAGATTGGTAGTTAACTTTAATCGATGCAAGTTGGTCAAAAACATAGTTAGAGATGGGGCTCAAAAGCATCTCAATGTCCTTTTTCTTGTCAGGGTTCTTGTTGCACTTTTTAGCATGTCGGAGAACTTGTAACTAGCAATCCTGACAATGCTAATTAGCCGACCACCAAGCTGGTGCTGTGACATTAAGGAGCAGTTTGTAGGTGGTGTGAGCCTTGGACCATACAATTATTTATCTGCTTGAAATCTTTTTTGATGGAGAAAAGTGAAGGGAAAGAATGAGACTAATCTAAGGGTTACAAATTTTGGTGCATGGTAGGCCATCTATCATGACGGTACACTCTAGAATTCATCTAAAAGCAACTAATAAACTTAGCTATCTCATTTAGCTTCTCCGAAAGCTAAAGTGCATAAGTTGATTTTTAACTTATGAAAGAAACTCAATTCAGTTTACCTTCTTACTTTATTCTCTTCCAAGTGCTTACGGAGAATATCAGTGAAACAAGTCTAAAAGTCAGCTATTTCAAAATAAGCTTACATTTCATTATTTAAGTTGTTTTTGTAAAAAATAAGCTGATTGAAAACTAGGGAGAGAAAAATTATGCCTATACTAACACAAATGTGATAAAGCAGTTGAGATGGCTGTGCGGCATGATATTGATCATTACCTTCCCCTTGGCATCCACGGAGGAGTGGTTGATATTGCTTTTCTGTAAAGGAGAAGAAAACATGCAGGAAATGGTCCAGATAGCAATCAAACATCGTGACGTGCTTATAGTTTTTCCATGTTTACAAGAGACAGACGTGTAACACTGGCACAGCAATATCATTGGTAGAAGTAGAAGAAAAAGACAAGACAAGAAGCAAGCAAGCAAAGAAGATAGATGACAAAGTGGCAAAAGCAAGACAGTAGAATGCGAGTGCAGAGCAGAAAAGGCAAAAAGAAAAAAAAAACCACGTACGATAAATTGGAAAACAAGGAATGGAATAAAATATGAACCTGATAGAGGAATGGGAGCAGGAAAGTCCCTGTTGGAGGGCGGCAAAATGTCCTTTTTCTCAGGACTGGCAGAGACTTCATCTTGTTCAAAATCTGAGAACAAGCCATCCTCAACAGGCACGCTCCGATTACTATCATAGAGATGAGGCTCCGCAGGATCAGCAGGGGAAGGGGAAGGGGCAGGGGCAGACCCTCTTTTGGAGTCCATGTCCATGTCCTTGCAGACCGTTACTGTGATTGATGGAGGCGACGGAAGAGCGAGAGGCAACGGCGGAGCTTGGGAGCCTGAATCGAGAATATCATAAACCTCCTTGTCGAAAAAACCGGGCAATTTCCTGTCTCTCCTTAAATCGTTTCTCATGACCCAAAAGGAATCCGAGTCCTCCCTTAGCTGAGACTCCCATTCTCTGATCTTCTTGTAGTCTCCGGCCAAATTGCTCCACCTTTTCCGGCACTGAACAGGACCTCTGTTGACTCCGTGCTTTCTGCAGTAGGAAGAAACTGAAGCCCATTTGGGCTCGACCTGACCCGACCCTAATGGCAATCCGGCCGTTCGACCCCTCCTGAACTTGTTCTCAGCGTCTCTCTTTCCCTGTATCAGAACCAGAATTTCTTGCCTTGTCCACCGAGGCAGTCTCGGCGCTTTCCCTCCCTCATCTCCACCCTCCCCCCGAACATCCACGCCGTCAACTGGGTTCGGATTCCTACTCTGACCCAGCGACAATTCCTGCTCTAAAGCCATCAACTGTTTTTTTTCTTCTTTTTCTTCGGCACGTGACTCCTTTTGGGATGTCCGTTACGCCGTTTATGAGAGAGGGTCACCTCATCTCTCTCCGTAACTAAGCACCAAGAGGCACAGAAATGGAGGAGAGAGGCGTTTTGGTTTTGCGGCTTTTCAGACTGCAATTGTATTTCAGACTTCAATTTTTAACTGACTCTATTCTCTATTCTCTATTCTCTATTCTCTATTCTCTACTAAACCAACAGCTTATTCACCCTTAACTACCAAATAAAAGCTTATTCACCCTAACCAGCTTTATATTATTATTGCCATTCTCTCTTCTATTCTATCCAATTAAATCTCTACGGCTGTTCTTCTTTTTTTCTTCTACATCTTGTTATACAAATGTCACGAACACCAATTTCAGTTAAAAGTTAGTACTTTTCTTAGCCCCTATCAAGGCTTATTTTTCACATAATTGATTGTATTTATTGTAGATTTAAAAATGATTTTCTTTTTAAACAAAATCAGTGAGTTATTTCGATAAATGAACTCACTTTTTAGATTGAGTTCTGAATAGATAAATGTTGTGTAAGTTTGGGATGCTCTATAGTTTTTGTGAGCATATGGTAAACAACATAAACAATATTTTTTTAAGGTTGATGTCCAATATGAAAGGCATGTTGAACTATAGTTCCTTCATTAGGAGGTGCTAGGAATTTCTCTTTATCATTGATGAATGTTCAATATAAAGTATAAATTTGAAGCTTTCAATCATTTTAAACATTGTCTTACTCTTATATATTGGAATTCTATTATAAGGTGTTTGACAATTTTGGTAAAGATAAAGACATTACGAGGCATTACATTGTTCATCATACTTTACAATGGAGTAGGGTAAGTGAAATGATGAACAATTGTTGGAAAGATTAAGATGAATGTTATTGTCTTATTCTAAATTGAACAAAAGATATTGGATTGAAGCTTTTAACACATGTTTTTTTTGTTAACCAATCTCTATCTATGATTAATGAATTTAAAACTCAAATTAAGGCGTGGTCTGAAAAGTTAACAAACCATGTTCACGGTGTTTGGCTATTCGAAGTACAATAAACTATAATCTATAGTTAATAAAAGAGTTCTCGTGGACTATGAATTAAGAGTGAAAATATTTAAAATATTGTTGCTATCTAAATAAAGGGTGATTTTAGATAGAGATGTGATTTTTGAAGAAAGTTTTTTACTAAAGTTTGAAGAGAATTCAATTATGTATGAAGTGGTGGGTTAAAAGGTGGAGATAAATAATACTATTGTCTAGGCACAAGAGCAACCATTTAAAACATTGTCGTCTAATAAGTTGAAATGGATTTTTAAGGACTGCATTTACATTTACATAATTTAAAGTCTATAAAGAGACCATCCAAACACATTAGCCCATTGTAATTTAAAAGTTTACTAGAATAAACAAACATCGCAAGGATAAATGAACTTAATGAAGTGGTGACCTTTGCATTTGAAAATAAGGGAAGACGTTCACATGTTGTTTTTATCATGCCCATATCATAATGCAATCATTTGTGTAGAGTTTGAAAAATAAATTTTGGTTATAAAATACCAATCTCTTGAATAATAAAACTTAAGATTTAGTGAACCTATTGAAATCCAATTGTTTGCCTAAACCGTTTAATACTGAAGTTAGACGGTTTGAAATGTTTAATGTTTTTTTTAAAGTCATATAAGTTAAGTTTGTGTGTGTAATGATGAATTTGTCAAATATAAAGCTTATTTTAAGTCAAATAATATAAAAAAAATACCATACTCTCACACACATATATATATATATATATATATATATATATATATATATATATATATATATATATATATTTAGAGCACACATCCATTTTTACTTATATCAATATTATATTAATGTGTGTCGTTTTTTTAGTTGAGGAAATAACTCTAGCTAATTTTGCTTTTCTTCTATAATATGATTTTTCAATAATAATATTAATAATAATAATACTTGAATATTTTTTAGCCTCTAATTTTTTTTAATTTTTAAAGAAATTTAAAAAACATAATTCTTCAAAAGGTTACATCCTTAAAAAAGTGATGTATTAATTATTTTTCTTATTTTTGGGTAACACTTTATTCATATGATATATTATATCGTCACATTTTTTTTAATATTAATACGTGACAATTCTCTGCAGTTTACGGAATAACTTGTCAGCCAAACTCATTTTTCTTCTATACTAATTCTTTAATAATAATAATTATTATTATTAAAATTTATTTTTCGTTATTTAAATAAGCGAAATAAAGTTCTCTCACTTCTTTTCTTAATTTATATCAATTAAAATAATATGTTTTTCAATTTATTTGTCTCTTATTTTTTTATTGATATTTCTATCCTCGTCCAAACAAAATCAATTAAAAAAATAAAAACGGAGACGGAACAGTGGATACTTGTAAAAGAAGTGCATAATGACCACTACTCCAATTTGATTAATCCGTGACCGTTAGAAAAATAAAGTTATTAGTATTAAAAAACAGAAATATCCTACATAGAAAATAAAATATAATCTGATAAATCAGAACATGGCATTGCGAGGATTGAGTACGGTGGCGGTGGCGGTGGCGGTGACGGCGTCAGTATACCCTCCAGGTTCACGATGCAGAGTTGACAAGGGCACTCCAAGGTTATGTTGTGGTGCTCGCTTTCCTTCTTCTGGACGCAGAATCTCTGTAGCGTGTAAAGCTGTTGGAGAAAAGCAACAAGGTCCCGTCGACGAAACCATTCTGTATGACGGAATATATGGCCCGTGGACCATTGAAGACTCCGATGTTCGAGAGGTCTTCATCTTGTTTATAATTTCATTTTACTTCAATTCAATCTCCGATCTTCTTACTGCTTCAGTCTCCTATGGATTCATCAATTAGTTAGATACAGATATAATTAACACAATTTAATTGGACTTCTCAACCAGAACTAAGCCTATTACGCCATGGCAGGTGATTTTGTACCGATCAGGATTGGTAACAACTGCTACATCATTTGTGGTCGCCGCCGCCGCCGCTGCCTTTTTACCAGATAACACCTCCTTAAGTACTACTCTGAAGCAAAATCTTGATCTATTTTATGTCCTTGGATCTGGTGGATTGGGTTTATCGTTATTCTTGATTCATATCTATGTTTCTGAGATCAAGCGCGCCCTACAAGCACTGTGGGTGCTGGGTGTTCTTGGATCGGCTACAACCTACTTCACCCTTGCTCAACCAGCTAATAAAAATCTAATACAATATGTGGTCGACAACCCATCAGCTATCTGGTTTGTCGGTCCTCTTTTTGCTGCCCTCACAGGACTTGTCTTCAAGGAAGGTAATGCTTCATCTAACTTGTCTTTTCCCATTAAATGTCAATTTGAATAAGAACCATTCTCTTGATTATTGAAAATTATCTTGTATTCCTTTAACAGGACTCTGCTATGGCAAGCTAGAAGCTGGACTTCTTACGTTTGTTATTCCTACGGTTCTTCTAGGGCATTTGGTATTCTTCTTTTCTTCCTACTCTAATGTCATCTATTCAACTGATTCATTACCCATAATTTTATATACCTGTAGCCACGGTTGCTTTGAATTGGGCTAACAATGACATTCATTACTTAGAGTTAAACCCACCAATTTTTTTTCTTTGTCTTCCAACTTTTTATTTTTGCAATGCTATTATTTCTTAGGGTCAATGGCAAAAAGTACGAAATTGGCGTACTTATTTTGCAGTAAATTAATCATTTTAATAATAAAACTTTAAAGAAAAAGCTAAAGTTCTAAGATTTACCCAGGTATCTAATTTTTATAAAAAATACGTATTTTAGTAATTTAAGAAAAAAATTGCATTAGTATCTGCTTATGCTTACATTTCTAGCGACGCTGACGTTATTATTATCATCAATATCATTGCATGCAATTTTTTAGTCACGGGGTACAATATTTGCAGACTGGTTTGATGGATGATGGAGTTAAGCTTACTTTACTTGCTTCGTGGATGACTCTTTTTGCGATATTTGCTGCAAGGAAATTCACCCAACCCATCAAGGTAGACTTTTACTTTTGAGGATTTGTGTTCATAGAAGTTTATATCTTCTGTTTGTGTACAAAATTTTCCTGATCTTGGACTCTGGTTTAACTTCAAGGATGACATCGGGGACAAGTCCGTTTTCATGTTCAATTCCCTCCCTGATGACGAAAGGAAAACCTTGCTTGAGAAATTAGAACAGCAAAACTCATAATTAAATGCATCGGTTCCAATTCACCTTGAGATGAATTGCTTTAACTGGAGGTGGGAAAATTTTGCGAAGACAATGGCACGCTAAGCTCTGTGATCACGGCCACAAATGATCTGATTTAAAAGGAAATAGTTCTAGCCCCTCCTCTATATCAACAAAAACAAAATCACTTTCCCTTGTGTCTTCCTTTATCTTTGCAAAAGTTACATGGTATGTTGCCTAATACATTTAGGGTCGTTGGGCTCTTCAAATGATAATGCCTTCTTGACTGGTAGGCAAAATGAGAGTTTAGCGAAGGTTGGAGTAGAAGGGTTTCATTTTAGTTTGTTTACTATTAATTAAAAAAGTATTAAATTAACAATACGTACGTGAACTAAAGAAAAAGTCTCTGGTAATTATGTACGTCTTAGAAAAAGGAATATGAATTGATTCATCTAACTACGATGGCAATGCTGAATAGATATTTTAAGCCTATTTGAATAGGTAGAATGATTAGTTTTGGACGGGAGTTCAAATGTGAAATTTGTTGATTTTGTACATCTAGCTTCAACATGGAGCTATCATCGAAGCAATACTTGAACGACTATATAGATTAGCTAACACTACAAATATCATACTCATAAGAAATAAGAAATGAGGATAAAGATAGGCATAGACATTTATTTCATATATATGTATGTGTTTTAATTTAGTGACGAGGATTACTCTAATCAAATTCATAGATTGTATTTTTTAAAATCAAATCTAAATTCCATATGGATTGAAAATTCAATCTATCTTAATTAGATCAAATTTGTTTGAATTTTTCTATTTAAAATTTAATTTTAGATTCTTCTATTTATTTAATTTAAATTTAGTTTGATTCTCATGCACACAATAATATAACATATAGTTCTATTATTATGTATTTCTTATATTAGAGTTCGGTAATTAAACTTAAATTTTCTATGTACATATTTTAATTTTTTATCATAATAATTTTCCAAGACTAATTATTTTGATTAAAAAAAATAATGAAATGAAAACACTAATAAATGCAAAAAAATAAAAAAGGTTGATTATAAAATTATGTTTTGATAAAACATACAATTTATTTTTATAATATTTATTCATAATTAAAAAAAAAACAGTATTAGAAGAAGAAAGGAAAAGAAAAGAAAGTTTTGTTGTTCGAAAAGTAATGCGGAGTAGGTGAGCCAACCTAAATATCCCTGCTTTCCTAGACAGAGAGTCTTGCGGTTGGTTTGTGATATAAACAGAAAGAGTTGGTATTGGAATGCCCCAATGCAACTGGGGATCTGATGGCTTCTGCGGTTGCGCCTAAGATAATTTGGTTCTCATTTTTGAACAGTAGAAGGAAAGAAGGTTTTGAAGCAGGGTTTGGGAAAAGGAATTTTGGGGTAAAGGATCGCCATGGTAGCCTCACCCTTAAGTGTGGTATCGAGCGAAGCAGCAACGGCAGCGATGGAAAGAAAGGAGGCGTATCTAATTCCAATTACGTGGTGCCGTTGGACAATTCCTCTCCCTTCTCCAACTCCTCCTGCATAACACGTCCTTTAGCCGAGATACTCCGAGACCTCAATAAAAGAATCCCTGATACTATTGTCAAAGCTCATGTTCCTGGCGATCCTTCTGCTTCCACCTTCATCCCCTGGTACTTTTCTTCGTTAATCTTCACTCTTTTCGTAACAATCTCTCTGGATTCCAATGCCGATCTAATTCAATCATACCATCTTTTGTTGTTCTTTGCTAGGTATCATGCCAACAGGATGTTGAGCTTCTATGCCCCGGGTGCGTGCTTGGAGTTATCCATTTATTATTTTTGTCTTTGCGAAACATCTTCCATCACTGTATATGTAAATTAGATTCCTATCGATCCATAAATTTTTCAAATTTCAAACTATTTTGCAGGATGGTGTGGCGAGATACGTGATGTCATTTTCTCTGACAATGGCAGTGTAACTGTGGTATATCGCCTTACCGTACGTGGATCTGATGGAGAGGCAAGTCTTTACTCTATGTAGAGTAATAAATTTGTGAATTTTCACTTTCTACTTCTACTTTTTTTATCCATTTTACTTTGTTGCATTTTATTGTTCTTTCTCATTATTTGTTTATCTACAAATTAACCAGTCATTCTCTATGCTTCTAATTGTTACTAGAATGAGGATCTTACTAGGTATGGTTGTCATAATTAAGATCCTACCTAGGATTGGAGGGGGTGGGGAGAGTTAAATTTTGTGATTGTAACAAAACATACATGTCTTTGTTGCTTTCTCTTCTCCATCTCTCCTGTCTTTGTTGCTATATTCCTTCCATCACAAATTTTCATATTCTTCAATAAGATATAATTTTGATCATCATCCCTAGCAGTTAAACTCGAGTATGTTAGTCTTGCATGTTTGGGCAATTAACAATTTTTGCTAAATAATATGTAGGGCAAAGAAGTAACTAGAATATAGGCATCTCCCCTTAGACATTACATGTAGTTCTTGTATGTATTACATGACCAACCAAAGAGCAAGTTGCTGATAAGATTAAGTCCTCACATTTGATTCTTGTATTCTCTAAGCAACCAGGGAATCTTGAATTCTTGACCCTGTAGAATACAACCCAAACTAATGACCACAAACCAAAGCCTGAATTCAAGACCATGAACAAAAACAGCAATTTGATTTAGTAAGGTTGGCTACAAGGATTATATAACACCATTGGGCTCGTCTAAAACCAAATTGTCATGGATATTATTCACCATGAGATCATTTTTAATAATATCCTTAATCCCCCCTACCATTTTTACAGGGTTAAAAAGCATGCAATCTACTCTCTCATTGGTGCTTTTAGTGGACTTCTTTTCACATAATAAACCATATTAACTGATTTTTTTTAATCTTCTTTTCCTCAATATATGTCACTAATATTTCCTTGTATACAATCACTCCTTATCCTCTTGTATTATGAAGCATTCATGTTGACCTTTTCGGTTTTGCTACTTCCACTTTTTTTCCATGCACTTTTAAAGTCCATGATTCACCACCATAGAGTATAGCAGCCTGATAAAACTTTATTTTGCTTAGTAAGTATTTTGTGGTCCCAAATAACCCTCAATGCCTTTCTCTATTTTAACTACTCATCTTGTATCCTGTGTGTCTCATATAATCATATTCAATAGTTTTCAATCATCTTGTAATACAGATATTAGATACAAAACTTAGAAACTTGTGATATGACATCTTCCATTTGTAAACTTTGGAACGTGTGTGGTATGACCATAGTTTGTTTTACTCTTACCCAAGTGAAACCCCTTTGATTTCAGTCTCTTTCCAAAGCTCAAGTTAAAAGTTAACCTCTTCCCTTAATTCATTTATTAGAATTGTATAATCTGCAAATAGTATGCATTTAGAGTTGATCTTTTGTTTTTTCCTGCACATTTCAAAACTCATGGCTAAGCTCCAATCCGATGTAAACTTTTCCAAAGTTATTAGTGTCTGTAGGTTTTGCCACGCTAGTAATTATCCTATAGTTCAAGTCTTGTATAGCTTGTGTGTAAGCCATGTGAGCATCTTCTTTACCAAAGCCTTTTTTCAATAAAAACCATATGTTAGTGTCTTTGCTTTTTCGCTTTTCCATAAGTTTCTATAGAAGATAGATAGCTTCTATTGTGGACCTTCTAGACATAAAACCTAATTAATTTTCAACAATGCGGAATCACATTTTTTGCACAATTTCATAGCATGGCTCACATCACAAGTTTTATTATCCCCTAGTAGTAATGACCTCTCCAAATGAGGTTAGCTATACCTTGTGATTCCCTGTCACTTTCTTCTAATATTTTGTAATTGTTAAATACTTATCATTCTTGAACTGCCACTAGTTGATTCTTGAATTTTTATCTTGTTTGGTTTTCCATTTGTGATACTTGAAAAGAACATTAAGGATGAATTATGTAGCAAGACTTTCTCATAGATTCATATAGCAATCCTTTCAAGTTCTTTTATTTGAGCTTCTTTTCCAGAAATAAATAAATTTGCATCCTTAAGGTTCCACTCCTATAAGTTCCTCGTATTTTTTAAAATAAGTGTTTTAATCTTGAAATCATATACAATTGAGAAGTTGTTTTTCGTATTTAGCCTTCGAAAACCAAAACTACCATGATCTCCTATAAACTACTAGCATGTCTATTTAAATTTTTACCTATGAGATTTTTTTTTTTCTTGTGGAGAACTCTAAATCAACCCCTTTTAATATATCTAAAACTTTTATTTCCAAGGTGCGTCTAATCTCCTATTTGTAACGTATAGATATTATTGAAAGTCTCTTATGCAATCATTAAGTATTTTTTAAGATAAAATCATGTCCCTGCTCCTTTTTGTAGCCGCCACACTTGTTTTCCCTTTTTATCCACAATAAGCCCCGACTTCATTCTTTCATCTAGCTTTCCCGATTTTCCTAAGTTTAAATCCTAAATGTTTAGCTCTATAGTTTTTTCTCCAATCTATCTAGTTTCTTGAAGACACTTGATGTTAATCTTTCTTTCAATAATATATTGTCCACCACCTCCAAAGACTTACCTATCAAAGTTCTAATATTCTAAGTACCAAACCTAATGAAGCACTTCTGGATCAACTTCTTTACCCACATTTGGCCAGAATAAAATGTAAGAGTCCTTGCTCATTTAATTCTATACTCAAGCCATATATGTTGCTTCCCATGAATAATCTAGCATTTGCACATATGATCCATTGTGAGTGATTCATGTTTTGGAGTTTTGAAAAAATTTACGTGTTTGTGAAGGGCCTAACACAAATTCTAAAATACAAAATTACTAAATTATTTTCACAATGTGAACTATAGAATAGCCTCCTAATCCTAAATGTTCAAATTTGAAATATTATGATCACCCCTGAAATAAGAAGGTAAATGGAGGCAATTTATTGGTAAGCTTAGACTTCTTTGACGAGGGCCGTCTTGCTCCCTGTAGGTCAAAGGGAGAGTTTCTCTATTTCATTAACTGAACAATTAGTAACCCCCGAAGTCTCTAAACACTGTATTTTCTCCATTAATAACAGGCATATCGTGAATCAACTGGGACAATTTCACCCAGTGATGGCTCCATCGTCGATCCAGTTTCAGCTGCTGAGGAAATTGCTTTCTGCAAGGCTTGTGCCCGGTTTGGTCTTGGCTTGTATTTGTATCATGAAGATTGAAGGATCAGATTCCAAGCTTCCAAATTTTTGTTTTGGTTGGATGTGTTGTATTGGTTTCTTCTCATTGATGTGAATAGAAGTAGACAATAGGTGGAAAACTCGAAGCCATATCTTTGTTGGTATGGGGATCCGAATGCTTATGGGAAATCAAGTTTCTTTTATTGCTATGCTAAGGTACATTTATGGCTTTTAAGTTTTGTAAGTTATGGTAGCCTAAAGCGTTCAATTAATAAATGAACAATTATTATGATTTGCTCATACCCTTAAGTTTATTTAGAATGTATCAGGTAATCTTTCTTGACTTAGATATAAGAAAAAAAATCATGTCTGGGGAACTGAAATATAGAAATAAAATTTTATTATTCATCTTTCATTTAATATTATTGTTTTAAAAATATTTTTTGATTAAACTTGATTACCATTTTTAGTAATTATGTTTCAATACAATTAAGAAAATGTATTTTATTTATTTTATAAAATTAAGAACATTAAACAAATTTAACTAATATTCTTAATAAGTGAAATTAGTTTTATTTTTATGATGAAACATGAGTACCCATTTTTAAGAATTATGTTTCAAGATTTGAGGATTTGGGGATTTACTGCGCTTTATTTTCAACTATTTTCTTTTTAATATCAAATTTTAATAAAGGGTAATTAAAAAAGGTAGAAACATTATTTAATTATTTTCCTTTAAAAAAAATTCAATTTGACTTTACATATAAAAAATTATAAAATCAGTTTTATTAATTTGGTCGCCGTTATTTATACATTTATTTTAAATTTGATTATTATATGTATAAAAATAATTAAATTAAAAATGTATATATAAAAAGGATAGTGAGAGAGACCAAATCAATAATATTTCACATATAAAAAACTAACTTAATAATTATTCAGTATAAGAATGAATTTAATAAGTTATTATATATGCATTAGAAACATATTTTAGTTTTTAAAACAATAGTGTTAAATTAGATTGACAAGATAATATCAATTAAATTTCTTAATTATATTTAATTTATGAAAGATTTAACTTTATGTAATGAGATATAACAAGAAAATGACTTCAAAAGTAACTAATTGAAGGGTGATACACCAAGTTTATAAGTTTAAGATAAATTTTTATAATATTTGCTCACTGAAGTATGTTATTAAGATATAAAATTAAAGACTATAAGTTATAAAATTTAAAAATAATTTTTTTATAAGGAAATGTATTTTTGTGGCAACAACTAAATAAAAATTATTTAAGTTGGGAGTCTTATAAAAACTTTATATTATTTTTTTTTTAAAAATAACATAACATGTAGAATCTCGACAATGTAAATTGAAATTTCATAAAATAATTCTTGTAGTAGAGATAGATAACGTGATATTAATTGTGATTTATTTAAAAAAGATAAAAAATAAATTTCAATAACTATAAACAAATGATAGTGTCTCTGATCTTAAACCTTAAAAAACTGTATAACTTAAACACATACTCCCAAACACACCCTAAATAGAGCCCATCCCATTCTCATAACCCTTGCCCCCTTTCTCACCCCTCCTCTTTGCACATTCTTCACCGCCGAACAAACTTTGACGCTCACACTTCCAGGTACTTTTTCTCTCTCTCATTATCTCTTTCTTCTCATCTCTTCTTCTTACCTTCCTTTCCCTGTTTCCGCTCTCCGCGCTTCGCCACGCTTATTTAATTTTACGCTTTTCATTCGCTTCGTTTGTCTCACTATTTTCAATCTCCTTTTTCCTCTCTGTCGCTTCTCCTATTGTCTTCTTCACTTATGTAATAATCTGGAACAACTTGTGCGTGAGTTCACTTTTCCACATCTTGTTTATTTGTTTCTTTTAATCTTTGTGTTCATTGTCAAACTGAATACACATGACTGCTCTGGAATTATGATTTCAGTAATTGTTATTTTTTTTGTTTTGTTTTTGCACCTTATTTACGGTTGTTCTTAATGAATCGATTTGGGAGGAAGGAGATTTCTTCTTTCTATTATTTTCTTAAACCCCACATCCTAAACACCAAACCCTAAATCTCACCCCCTAAAACCTAAACCCTAAACTGTTACCCTAATCCTAAACCATAACCAGCTTGGATAATATTTTCTTTCGTTTTCTAACTATGTGTCCTCTAAAATCGAGTTTCTGTTATAATTGGTTCGTCGTGGTCATAGTTATGGCTATTTTCGCAGATATTTAGTATGTGCTGAATTTTGGAATTTCTTCTGGCGTGTTTGTACCTGTGCGTTTAGTTTGATGTAAATCATAAACATTAGGGTTGTTTTGTTCATTTGCTACGTTGATTTGATTTACTATCTACAGTTTGTAATTATCATGGTTGGTTAAATTTATTTATTCTAATTTTAATATATTAATTACCAATCACGAGCAGGGGGCATTTCGTTAGTGGAATTTCATCTGCGGCTTCCCTTCTGTTAGAGTTCAGTCAAATTTATAATGGTTTCTTGGATTCAATATAGTCATTTCCTTCCATACTTTGTAACTTGTCTCTCTTTGTTGTACCTTGAATTTATGAATTGTTGACTTTTGATATATGCTAGATTTTGGCATTGAGTTTGCTGGAAAAGAGGGACCACTCTTTCTATTATTGAAGTTTGGGGTGTTTTGTTGAACTGGCCATTTTAATTTTATTGAGCATGCAGGTTTTCTTTCATGGCGGAGGGAAATTCTCAATTGAAGAGCTTGCTTGAAGAAAATGGAACCTCAGAGCTTTCAAGTCATGAAGAAGGAATTGGTGACCTTTCTTCACCATCTCTAAAAGAAGGAGATGACAGTAAAGGTAGTAATTATGCAAAATGAATTCACCTAATATAAATATTATTTAATTGCCACATTTCATGTTTATAACCTGTGAGTGTTTATTTAATTTCATGTAAAGGGTGATTATCTTTGTCTCCTGCAGCATGATTTATCTCACACATTCTAACCGGATGAATTGTACCATTTTTTTCAAATGACAATTAGAAGCTTTGTTTCTGAATTGTATTAGTGTGATGCACACGAGTACAACACAGAAAGAAAATGTAAAACAAAGTTATTTTAATCCTACTTTAACTTATTTTCCCTGGCCAACTAAAATATTGTCTCTTGAATGTCATAAAACAAATAATAAGTCGCAAGAAAGCTCACAAACATGTGTAAATTAACTTGTTTTTTTTTACTCAAAACAGCTTCTACTCAAAATTTGATTGAAAGAGTTTGAGAAACAAATACCTAAATAAAATATTAACTAAATATACTAGTAAGGCTACCTTAAATACCATTCTTGTGCACACTTGTCTTCAAAGTCATGAGCCTACATGATCTCCGCAAATGAGTTAAATGAGTTTTCAAGCGAATTAACTGGATTGGATAATGTTGTCACAGACATTGTTTCAACAGAAACAATATGTTAACTTCTTGAAGGATGATGACTTCATGATCAACAACACATGAAAACATAGATTCCTTATCATCCAGCTTAATCATTTCACTAGTGATAAACATAAATCTGCTTGGTGATGCCATTATGGTGATGCTTTACTTTTGAATTATTTTGTACCTGATATGTTATGATGTTTGTTGTTAATGTTGAATCATTTTCTCTTCTGACAGAAGTTGCAAAGAAGAAAAAGAAGAAAGCTAGAAGCAAGTGAGGACTTGACCTTTGCAATTAATGCTTGTTCTCTTGATGGTGAAATTTTTCTGAATTTCTGATTTTTTTTTGGGTGATCAGGAAAAAGAAAGAACTTTTAGAACAGACTGATCCACCATCAATTTCTGTTATTGACTTGTTTCCATCTGGAGATTACCCTGAAGGTGAAATTCAACAGTACAAAGACGAGTAAGTGGATGATGAATACATTTCAGAAATATCTAACATTTTGCTTGCAAATTTGATTTGAATTAATGAATAAAATGAATTATGTTCCCATTTTTTTCTTTTTCGTTTGACATGTTGCTTCTTTGAAAAGGGAAAAGAAAACAGAGGAAGCATATTGTCTAGCTAAAGTGTTTTTTTTGTTGATTAACTACCTCAGAATTAGAAAGTGTATCTAAGCTTTGCAATATAAAAATTGACAAAACTACATTTTGACATGGTAGGTAGATGCTTATTTTGTTAACTATCTATACTCCTCCCATAGTCTTGGAAATAAATGAGATATAGTTTAGTAGCAAGAGTCAATAGCATCTTGAGCGACCCTATCATTCTAAAGCTAGGCTGAACTGGTGCTATACTTGATATATAGGTTATGTTGTTAGTAACATGGTTATCAAACTCGTGTTTTATAATTGTTCAAGTTTACGTTCCCCCACCCATTGACTAAGTTGACTCGGAAGCAAACTCCTCTTTGGAGCAGGTCAAAGAAAGGTATCGTCCCTTCACCAAGTAAGTTCTCTAGAAATTTTGGAGGAAACAAGATGACTGATTACAGGTCCATTGAGAGTCCTACGAATCCAAATTCAAAGTAAATGGTTGAATAAGGTTGTTACTTGTCTAGTGAGAAAGAAAGTATAGAGCTATAGCCAAAGTCACTTGTAAATTGATATGGATAGAACAACTTTTCAATAGTTTATATTTTGTGATATTCAAGGTTATATTGTGAAAAGTAGGTAGCTGATCTAACCTAGTATCCCATAAACTAAACATAGAGAGATTGAGTGTCTTGTTGGCCAAGGAAGTTTCTGCTGACAGTCCATTTGACATGTAAATAGTCCAGACCTAAGAAATCAATAAGTAACATATCAAAAGTTTTTACTTTTAAATTTAAAACAACTGGAAGCAAAATTTTAGAGGACTAATACCAAAATTTGGTATTATTGAAGGAGCCAAAAATATTTCTAACCCTAATTATGGTTGCTTTTACAAGTTTTCATTTTTTTGAAAGTATGTAGCTATTTTATTCAATACAGTAGCCGTAGAGTGACCTGCAAATACTTCTGTACTGATTTTTTATCTGGCTTTTCCAAACTACATTAACCGCTGACTGCTTTGGCTGAAAATAGATTGCACACCAAGAGATTATGATCCCAAAGATGGTGTTTTGCTAGGATTTTGAAAAATCAACTAAAAATTGCTATAATTTTTTTAATCTTAGGGTAATAGGAAACATAATAATTCTTGTATGCTCAACCATAAATCCTTATCAAAGTTATTTAGACTCCCCTCAAATTTGAATTAAACCAAATGAATGAAAGAAACCTACTTCTGGAAGTTTAGTTAATTGTCTACACAAGTGACATATGAGTAGACTTACACACCAACATTAACAGCTGTTTGCTCTCATACTTTTTAAAATATTCTATGTAAATTTTCTTTGTAATCATGTTAGAATCTTTATGCCAGTAACCTATGGAGAACTACATCAGAGGAGAAGAGAGAACTGGAGCGCCTGCAGAAACCATTATATAATTCAGTTCGTCGAGCAGCAGAAGTCCATCGTCAGGTTGTAATTTTGGACAAGATTGTCACTTTTTATTGTTTGGATATGGTATAGAGGAGGAAATGAAGATGGGAAGTGCAGGGAAATATTAATGTTGGTCTGACCTTATTTTAAATTCTCCAAGAATTGTGGAAAACTTTTAGAGAAAATTAGTTGGGTTTAATACAAATCACATAGTGTACTAGGTGATTAGAATATATGTCCAAAATGTACCATTAATAATAGTATTCAAATGTTCAATCAGACTCTCTCATTCCTTCTACTCCATTATATTTTAATGTGAGTCTTGGTTTCTTTTTTTTTTATATACCATGTTTCATATGCTTTTCTTTATTTATTCTTTCATTGATGTTGGTGTTATTTATAAATGTAACTCAGTATCTTCTTTTTATCTCTAAGTAGGTTCGCAAATATATGAAAGGCATCATAAAGCCTGGAATGTTGATGACTGACTTATGTGAAACATTGGAGAACACTGTTCGTAAGCTAATATCAGAGGATGGGCTTCAAGCTGGCATTGCATTCCCCACAGGATGCTCTTTAAATTGGTAACACTTTATACCATAGTAGTTAGTATCTTACGATTCACGATACGTATCTTACGAAACGATACGGTTTCACCCTCCCACGATACGAATCGTGTGAAGAATCTTTTTCGTCCCTGAATCTTAGTTGTATCATGCG
>Ga0123342_1000101_pt1 | contig 99200 bp, 44 predicted proteins | sample Turbeawhitnodule_FD_89960 | JGI IMG/M metagenome (GOLD analysis project Ga0123342, IMG submission 89960) | Root nodule microbial communities of legume samples collected from Mexico - Turtle bean Mexico white nodule | ecosystem: Host-associated > Plants > Roots > Nodule | place: Mexico: Nepantla...
ATATGTAAAATACAAGTTTACAAATTTACCCTTACTTTTAAAAATATATGAATAATAAAAAATAATTAATTAATTTATATAGTTATTTTTATAATTAATAATAATAATATTATTATTATATAAATAAATATATATTTTTTTTATTATTTATTTTTATTAGTAATATTATTAAATATTTGATACAAATAAATTAAGAGTATTTTTGACATTTTAATAATATTATGTAAATTTTTAATAATTATAAAATATATTATAAATTAATTTAGTTTTACTATTATTTATTTTTTATCATTATTAATTATTATTTAATAAGTTTATTATTAATATTTTTATTTTAATTATAATTTTATATATTTATTAATATTTTAATAATTATTATTATTATTTACATTATTTTAATTATATTCTTCATAAATCTTCACAAATTTGCGAATAAAGAATAGTGCAATGATTTTGCTTCGAATTTTATGTTTTATTAATTTTTTATTTCTTGATTCTGAGCTTTATTCGCCTTTTTTGGCTTCTCACAATCTATCTTTGGATACCAATAGAGCATAAGAGATCAAAAGAATATAAAAGAAGCTCTAGCTAATGATGATTGGATGTTGATAACCAATGCATAAGAAAAAGCATCATTGGAACCAAATGAGTGCTCAAAGTAATTGAGAAAGAAGTTTATCTTAAACAATCTCTCTATTTTGAGATGTACATTTTTACACACCATATTTTTAAATTTAAAAATATTTTTATTGTCTAAAAACAAACTCATTCATTGAGCTTGATACAATAAATTAAGAAATTTTATTATGAAAAATGGCTTTGTAAAAAAAAATTAGTCACAACTATGTTATAAAGGATTCTAGAAAATATTTTATTATTATGCAAATTTATGGTGATAATATTATATTTGGTCACTAATAATTTTGTGGAAAGAAATCTGAATTTATTCGGAATGAGTTTAAAATGATCATGATAACTAATTTTTGTTCGAGGACTTTTGACATAGAAAATTGTAAATCAAATATGTCTAATTTTTTAAAATAAACTATCAATCACATTATCAATGTCACATATTATTTAATTAAAAAACTAAAAGTAATATCTCACAAAATTGAACTACTAAGCAGTGAAATCTTTTATAATAAAAAACAAAGTTTTAAAATAATGAAAACATTTAAAAAAAAATATGTGCATCACAGATGAGAGTTACTGGTTGAAAATAGAGTTCTCATAAAAAAAAAATTATTAATTTAAATATTATTAATAATATAAATTAATTAAATGTTATATGGTGTAGTATATTCTATTGGTTATTCGAATTTTTTTTCATTAATTATTTCTTCTCTTACGTTGATCTTTGTCTCTTGTTGGTAGCTGGTGGAGTCTCTTCTCTGTTCTGGTTTACGCGCCAGTCTTCCATGTTCTAGGGTTAGGGCTCGCTTTCCTCTTCGCTTCTATTCAATCGCTGCGAGATTGTCCCAGCCACGCGCCTTCCCGAACCACGTCATGGGTGGTGACAGTGCCGTTGAGGAATCCGAAGGGGTCAATGTCAACATCAATGTTCGCTGTTCTAACGGCTCTAAGTTTTCCGTTCAGACTTCCCTTGATTCCATCGTTAGTTCCTTCAAGGATCTCGTTGCTCGCAACTGCGACATGCCCGTCGAACAACAGCGCCTCATTTACAAGGGTCGCATTTTGAAGGACGATCAAACCCTCCGAAGCTACGGTATTTCCGTAACCTATATGCCGGTGTTTTTTTAATGCGTATGATTTTTTATGAATTGATGGTGTTTGAGTCGGTGTTATAGATTCTGTTTAGTTCGCGGAGGTGTTTGTGCGATTCTGATTGTATTTACATGGCTGATTAGTCAGATATAGTGGCAGCGGATATGGGTTACGTTACGGTGGATAGGATTTCAAAAGGGAATATGACGTCAAGTTTAAGGGTAGAGGGGGTGTTTGAGGTGGAAGTGAAGGGTGTTATTCTCTTGGCCTGAGGGAGATTGAGGGTCTATTTTTTCAATGCCTTTTTACTCAGAAGAGAATGAAGAATGAAAAGGATAAAAGAAAAACAGGTTCAGTTAGTCGCAGGTTTCAATTATCGTGGTGTTTTGTCCAGTTCTTTTTGAGTTTGCTTTTTCCTTGAAAAGGTTGTCGTGAGTGATCCATGTTCCGCGTATCAACGGGGTTTATGTTTCCTGGACATTAGCTATGAAAATGAAAATATAGGCAGTGGTGATAAGAACTCAAATCAAACCCTATGAACGCTCACTAGAATTTCATTGCCGACAATGTGGACTCAAGTTCAATTCCTTGGAATTGAATCCTAACAAGCTATGGGTGTGGCACTGATAAGATGAGGGAATTGTTTAAGTTGGTTTTTGTATTTATAAAGAAATCCTCTGGACATACCAATTAGGAGAGTTGATGACATGATTTTTGTCTCATGAAAAAGGGGAGAGATAAACCAAGGGGTAGAGGGAGACCATGAAAGAGACTGGAGGAAATTGTTAGGAAGGATTCATAGTAATAACATAACATCTCTGAAGATTTAGTCTTTAACTATGCTAAATGACGTCATGTGATCTGTGGTTAGTCACGTACTGGACAAAGCTTTGTTGGTGTTGTTCTTTTGTTCCTTAAAATAGTTTAGTCAAAGATTGTTTGAGAAGGACATATGCAACATAATTTTTTTAAATAAAAGGGAAGTAATTAACATTTTAAAAAGAGCCGGCTCTATCTTTGTGTTCTCCCACTCTCTCCTTCCTCTCTTCCTGCTTTCTTTCTGTCTTCTTGCTGCTCACCCTCGAGTCCTCTCTTCTAAATTAAAATAAATGAAAATTGTCAGACAACCTATACTTTACTTTTAAAGATTTCATTTGAATTATAAAGTAGATTTGAAGTCAAAATAGTATTGGACCAATAATTCCTTATGTTAGGATTACATATTTAAATAATCATATGTATTTTATGCCTTACCACAGTGATTGATTTCTTTTTGGGCAGTTATTAAGTAATATGTTAAAGCTATATCAGGTGATATTTTTGGATAAATCACCTAGCCTTTGATTTGTTTTTTCTTCAACCTATATTCTGGTGGTGAGTTTTTTTGTTCTGCATCTCAGTATTATGATACTTTGCTCACATTGTGCATTTTCTCATGATCTCATTGTTAATGAAGAAAGCAGGAGATGGATTGTCTAATTTAGTTAAGTCTGTTTAAGGATTAAACAAAACAATTGTTTAAGAAAAAAACGGTGGGCTAGTGAAGTATCCTTACTTGTTTAGTGAAATTGACATGCCCAAATGTTTGATAAAGTATCTAGCTTAAGATAATTATTAAGTCCATTCAGAAGAATTTTGTATCATGCGTGCCATATGATAATCAACTGACATTTCAATTTGTGTCCTGTATCTGGTTCATATCCGATACTATAGAATACTTTACCGATAGTTATTGATGAAGTATCCAATCTATGAAGCACTAATACTTTTATGTTGACAATAATTTATAATTTTTTATTTTGACAATGTCTAAGAAATGTGAATTTGATTTGGATCCTGATAATTGAAATTATATATTTATTATGTTTTAAGAATTTGTATACATTTTAAATACAAATTTGTCATGTATCATATCATATCTTGTGATTTTCAAAACAAACATAATGTTGTCTTAGGTACACATCGTATTCGATACACATTGTATCTGCACATCATAATACGTTTTGCTATCACTATATGTTATTCAGTGTTGTTCAATGGTGGTGCTATGGTGTGATGGACTTTTGCCAACTGCCATAGGCATTTATGGGGAGGTGTTTATATGTTGGAATTTTGGCCTTCCTCCATATTCCACTATCCTCCATTGAAAACACTGGTGTTTTTTCTTTGAGGGCTTGAAATCTGAACGTTTGAATTTGTGTTTGACGGAGTATTTTTATGTTTATGAAGTTTATTAATAAGGGAGGTTTAGGTAAACTGGCTGTAGGATAATGATGTTACATGCATATCATCAAGGAGAATGCTAATAAGGTCCCTTAGGACATTGGCTGGGGGATCAAAGTGGGATGGCTTAATGGAAAGTGGCACTCTGAATTTTTGATAAAAACGTTCTTATTTATTAATTATTTAACCATTGCTCTTAGGTTATTCATCGAAGGATCCTTAAGTAATAGTTCATCACTACCATACTCATAATTTTCTTGAAAATTGTTAATATTTTTTAATCATGTCTCTTTGCATCTGTATGGTGTAGAATAATGTAGGATTAATTTGCTGACAATTCTCAGAATGTTTTGCTAGCATGGCTTGTATTAGGCAGAAAGATAGTTTTATATTGTGTTCTTAAAAAACAACCCACATCTGTTCACACTGAACTAAGGTTCTTAAGAATGTATTTCTCAAATGAATGAACATAACTCTAATTTCTATTTATCTTTATAGGATTGGAGGCAGATCACACTGTCCATTTGGTTAGTGGTTCTGCACCTACTAATCCAACTGGCGGGACCAGTACTAGCAGCACCGATACCAATACCACAACAAATAATGCTAGAGGTGCTGGTGCGAATGAAGGTGGGAGTTTAGGAGGAGTTGGCTTTGGAGCTTCGCTGTTCCCTGGACTAGGTATCAATGGGACTGGGGGAAATGCTTTATTTGGTGAGGGATTTCCTGATCTAGAACAGATGCAGCAGCCATTTCTTTCAAATCCCAATTTAGTGAGAGAAATAATGAATTCGCCTGCCATGCAGAATCTAATAAATAATCCTGAGATAGTGCGGAATCTTATAATGAATAATCCACAGATGCAAGAGCTCATGGATCGAAACCCTGAGTTAGCACACATACTTAATGATCCCAGTACTCTCCGTCAGACCCTTGAAGCTACAAGGAACCCAGAGATCATGCGTGAAATGATGAGAAATACAGATAGAGCAATGAGCAATATTGAATCTTCTCCTGAGGGATTCAACATGCTGAGGCGCATGTATGAAAATATTCAAGAACCATTTTTGAATGCCACTACAATGGCTGGTAATACAGGAAATAATAATGCAGCAATTTCAGGGACTCATGGTGGCCATGCAACGGACCAATCAACTAATCCCTCAATTACTAGTTCTGAAGCAACTGCTGGTTCTCACTTACCTAATACTAACCCACTTCCAAATCCTTGGTCCTCTTCTGGTGGTATGTTCGATACTAAATTTTTCTTCTTGGAATCCAGTGACTGAGTGCATGTTTTCACTAGTTGGTTTCAAAAGCATTATTCCTTTTGCTGATATATTTTTGTCTGTGTTAAAGGATACTGACCACAATTTTTTGTTGTTTGTGACCTATCAAGCACCATTTACTTTCATGTATCTATATCCAATACCGGTTCTCTTAGACACTTCATTAATACATATTGAAGTATAGAAACCTTCAAAATCTTTTTATGATAATCCAATACAACTACATGAGACATACAATCATGAATAACGTAGAAATATATAATTGTTTGCTCTTGAACCAAAGAGGAAAATTATCCTTTTTGTGGATGATTTCAAAGAGAGGAATAAGGTTGATGTAAATACTGTCCTTATTTATAAAAAGATAGTAAGTAGTTTTATGACGAAAAATTATATTTTCTGGTTTAGTAACGTCCAAGAAGTATGCTCTTAATTTGGATTTACAGAATCACAATTATATATTTATTATGTGTAATACTTTTATTACATATTGAAATATGTTAGACATATTATATCCTATATAAACTAAAGAGAAAAAAACGTATTGCCATATAGGATATGTATTGTATTTGATACATGTATCATATTTGTGCCTCAGCTTGTGACTAATATGACTCATTGCCATTATTGACTGTGTGAGCATTGTATTTGTAGCTGCAGGTGCTCAAAATAACACTAGTAGGTCGTCAGCCACTGGTGTGGGTGCCAGGCATCAAGGACCTACTGGCTTAGGAGGGCTTGGTCTGCCAGACCTTGAAAACATGCTGGGTGGCAATGCCATGCCAGATGCTTCTTTATTGACCCAGTTAATGCAAAATCCAGCTATCTCACAAATGATGCAAAGTATGCTTTCCAACCCACAAACTTTGAACCAGGTATTTACAAACCATACCTAGTACAAATGCTATTTGAACTTATCCTACTGATATTTAATTTACATTTTAGATTCTTGGTGCTAATACTGAGCAGCGTGGCATGCCTGATTCAAATTCTCTTAGAGAAGTAATGCAAAATCCGGAATTCCTTCGCTTGTTTTCTTCACCTGAGACATTGCAGGTAGGCGAATTTAAAGTTCTATAGCCTTTAATGGGTTTCATTTCAAGAGTATCTTTTGCCACATATCTTTGCTTACAGTTCCTCTTTGATGAACTCTACTGGTTCTTAGTATGAAAGAAATAATCAGCACCAAGACATAATTGGACCAAGGGCATCATAGATCAAAATGGTTGTGAATGAAAACTCTCAGACCTAAGCATTTGGAAATTGTTTTTTTTTTAATTATTTATTTGCAGGCTTGCAGTAGAATATTTTATTCTATAAATTGTGATCTAATATGATAAAGAGGTTATATTGCCCACTATTTTCTATAATTCCTTGCTTTCAGATAATATTCTCATAGCTATACCTTATTGCACAATGACAGCAACTCTTGTCATTTCAGCAAGCTCTTCTGTCTCAGCTTGGTCAGCAGCAATCAACACGGTTAGTGTTGCTATACTGGCCTTTCCATGCTCCCCTGGTGTTGTGCTCATTAATGAAATGAAAAGAAATAAACTTTGAATTGTTGAGGTCTATCCTTTAGCTCAAAATTTAGTTATTTGCTATGCCTGAGTGATAAAATTCCAAGTAACTAGCGCAACCATTGCTGCTGATCTCTTTGGCCTAGATGTGTCATTTAACATCCCAAAAACAAGTGGTTGTATTGTATGAGCATTTTGGCATTGTCTTTTTTATGATTACTTTTCCAAAAGCTATTCATTTATGACGTCTTTTTTCTGGTCATGCTTGTGAAATGCTATGCTTGAAAACCAAGATTTTGTAACATCTTATAAATATAACTGAAGGAGAAATATGAATATCTAACATTGTACACAACTTCACCATTGCATATGCAAAGAGGTTGTTTCCATATTCGAACCCATGAACAACTGGTCACTAAGGTGCAACTTCACCATTGTGCCTGGTGTAAAGTTATACATTCCATTTATATTTTTAAGGAAGTCCAGAAATAGAGATAGCTGATTAATGTGTAGAATGTCATTTATAATCGGAAATTTGTATGTCCATCATTATGCATCACATCATAGATTTTTGGAAGTAAAAAAATTGAAGGCTTTTATTTCTATTAAATTATTAAAATTAAAAGTGAAGTTGCTTTGTGAGCTTTGAAATTGGATATTCCTCTTACTAAACCACATGGTTATTACAAGAATCTAACAAAATCTGCATTCAACACTGCCACTTTTAATGTGATTTTTCACTGTGACTTGATAATAACCTGATTTGGTGTGGTGGATGACATAGTTAATGTTTGGGTGTCATTAATTGGACTGGTTTGGTGGTAATTTTTGTTTGGTCTCGCATAATTTGTTAAAATACAACATCCATGTGCTTGTTGAGTTTATTTCCTATCATTTTATGGTTTGATTTTCTATTAACGTGTTAAGTTTCAGCAGGGAATCTGGTCAAACTGGCCAAGGCACTGGTATGCAAGACCTCCCTCTATTCTGTCGGTTTCTGTTAATATAAACTATTTACTGCTATGGTATTGCATTCTCTATTAAAATTGCGGAATCATCTCTGAAGATAATCCATCATGCTTAGTTATGAATTATAATTTAGTGAATTGGTTAAACATCCAACAACATAATTGAGATGGTAATTTGGTTTGCAGGGTCTTCTTTTTTATTTCTTAAAATAAGAATTTGAATTTGATCATCGGTTTTATTTTAATGACCACCTTTGTTCAGATTTTTAGGTGGTTCATAAATCACAAAATTAGGTGTGGGTGGCAGAGGGCACTGCCTAAAATTACCTTTCTGTTAAAATCCTATGACCCTTTAGTTCATGAGCTACCATTAGAAGACCCAGATGCATTAAAAATCTTTTGGCCTGATTGTATCCCTAGTAAGGAAAGGGGGAGTCAAACTAGGTGGTGGCTGTTTTGGATTATGTAACTGCCATTTGATTACAAACATACACTCCGTAATAGTTAATTGAAATTTCTATGGAATGATTTTATTGGTAGGACCAATGAACAACTTGGGATTGGAGATGTTATCGAGCATGTTTGGTGGACTTGGAGCTGGTAGCCTAGCTGTTCCAAATAGATCAAATGGTTAGCTTTGTTGTCTTGTATTTTTTGTAAATAATTGTGTTTGGTTCTACTTTTTTTGGAGAATTCTCTTTTTTTCTGTTTTTTGTTCAGCTTCTCGAGAGCTTCCAGAAAATAAAAATACCAGAGAAAACTTGTCCCAAACATGGGCTAGATTATATTAATCTGTAGCTCCCTATACTATTTGGGAATTTTTTATTAGGCCCCTATGTTTTATAAGTTCATAGGGACCTATGTATTATTTACCTAAATTTTATACTACTCAGCCTTTCACTTTGTTGTCTTGTCAGAGCCACCAGAGCAATTGTATGCCTCCCAACTTTCACAGCTTCAAGAGATGGGATTCTTTGACACACAAGAGAACATAAGAGCTCTTATTGCTACTTCGGGTAATGTTCATGCAGCAGTTGAACGACTATTGGGGAACTCTGGTCAATAGCAATAATGTTTGCCAGTTCTCTTCGGTCTTTTTATGAGGTTGGTGAGTTTGAATCATAAGTTTTCAACCGCCTTGTTGGGTATTCAAATAAAATCAGAAATCTGTCCAAATTATAGTGATACTACGATTGTTCCTTCTAATATGATCCAATTTTCTTCATGTACATACTTATATTAAAACTAGTTTTAGACGCAGCAAGAGATCTTAAATATTTCACATGAATTGATTTTTACACTTGATTATTAATGCTTGATAACTCCATAACTACTGATTTGACAAGTGAGGGAAGGGATACGAGTCTATCCGTTAAGACTACCAAATGATAAAATGTGATGAGAAACCGATTTATTTACCTTCTACTTTGGTCATGTTTATTTTGTGTCAATCTCATAAATTTGTCTAGAGGTTGTTGTCTAGGTGAGCTTAGTGTTACATTCATAATTTATTTTCCATTCACTCAACAAAAAAAGCTACATCTACCTTTATTACTGTGAATGAGGGAACAATGTTTATGGGACCTTTTTCTTCCAAAGCTTGGTTATTCATATTAGTTACATCGTGCAGAGATTGACATTCTGAGATGATGATCACTGTTTTGAAATTTTCTGTTAGTGCGTATATAGTATCTTCAGTTCAGAGTATAAAGTCTAACCTTGAACCTGTAATAAATCCAAGAAAATGAGAGATGTTTGACTGATAAGTTGCTATCCATAAGAAATTACTGATATGTTTGGTTGTAAGCAAGAAAAATAAAAAGAAAATGAGAAAGGGTGAGATGAAATAAAGGGGAAAATTTTACTGACTGGCTTAAGAATAAAGTACTGTGAAAATAAATGAAAATTGACATTTCTAGGAATAATAAAATAATTAATTAAAATTAAGTAACTGTTTTAGAAAGTTATTTACATGATGTTTTATGAATGAAATAATTTAAGTTCGGATTTTTTTAGTCCAACATTTCTAGAATTGTTGGAACTAATAAAATAGTATCACTTCGAAAACTCTCTTAGTGACAAATGAGAGGAGTAGCTTTAGAAAATATTGGTTTTTCTTTATATTTGTTATTCTTAATTATAAATATTAATTTCTTTTATATTTTTCATTTTTTCCTTTTCATATTTGTGTTGAAAAGAAAATATCTGATAGTCAATTAAAAATTATATTTTTCATTAAATAAGGAAAATGCTTCTTTTTTTAATTTTATTGTGCTGGTCATGTTCTCTTCAATCAAATAGATCTTCATTATCTATTTTTATTATTGTTTCAAAAATAAATTATTTGCATCTACTCGGATAGATACAAGTATATATATATATATATATATATAGAGAGAGAGAGAGAGAGAGAGAGAGATTTTAGTATTGTAAGTTGGTTTTAGGATAGGTGAACACAATTGGGGTAGCGTTTTGTGGACTGCTTCTTCCTTCAACTTCAACTCCTCCTCCACCTCCATAAATTTTAAAATTCCCAACATTATTCTTCACTAAAAGAATAAAAATAGAAATAATATTTCACACTATGAATTTTCTATCTAAACTCAAAAATTACAACTTTCATACTTAGTAATCCAGAACTATTTAACAACTTAGAATACTAGATTATTTAAGAAAATAAACCTACTGGTTACGTAATCTAGAAACTAACTAAATATAGATTATGTAATCCTAAATCTATTTAACAAACTAAAATTACTGCATTACAAATTCAAATTTAAAAAATTTAAAAATTCAAAACATCAAAATTGCTAACTTTGTGGTGGATGAAGAAAGCAACTATGGTGAATGATGAATGATAGAGGACAATGTTTGGAAGAGAGATTTGGAGAAGAGCTTTGGAGAGAGGAGAACTTTGAGTAAGGTGGGAGTTTTGGAGGGGAGTGGGCATGGTTGTGCGTGAATGCTGCATAGTGAATGAATGTGAGTGTGAAAAGATAGAAGTTAGGTTAAAGTAAAAATTAGAATAGATTTTAACTTTTTAATATTTTTTATTGAAAGATATAATGGTCAAATCAATTTTAGTATAGGGTGGCTGAAGAAGTCATAGAACCAGTCTGTTTTGTGAAATATTTTTTCCTGAACCCCATGGTTTCCACCTACACCCCCAACGGGGTAAGGAAAGACTATTATACCCTTAATTAAAAAGTTAAATAACTCTATTTCTTTATTATCTTCATTTCTTCATCTTCCAAGCATCCCTTCCGCAATACCTCCTTTCCTCTTTCGAGTTTTTTGGTTGTAGTGTACACCATTTTCATCAAGACAATTTCTTTCTCTAACATATCAATTTTAACCTACATCCTATGAAAATCAAAATTATTTTTATTTCAGATTTGAAAATTCGGAATTTAATAAATATAATTTAAAGTAACAAAATACATTCCAAAACACAAAATTGAAAATGCATTCCACGTAAGAATTTCCAAAATTAAAAAATGTGTAATGGAAATCTAAATCCAGAATATTTCAAAAAAAATGGCTCTGAAAGTAATTTTTATCCACATCCTCTTTTTATTTAAGGTTATTTTCGTCATTTTTATAAAGATATTTTCGTTATTTTTAATAATTTATATGGTGCAAGAATTTGCCTCTCATCAATCCCTTACGTTGGATATCTCATTTATATTGGAGAATAATTGTCAGTTGTATCATTAATAGAGATTCGTTTTGTTGTTTTCTATTTTATGTTTTTAATTGTACAATCGGTAAGAATTATAGATTACTCAATCTAGTTTAGTTTTTTTTTTTATACATCTAGATTCTAGAAGGTATTTTGGATTTTTTTAATGGTAGAAACCAAAATTTATTATTGACTAGGTTACTTGTTCTCCTATATCTTACCATATAAAAACTAATAAAAAAATATTATTGTTATATCTCATTTCTCAAAAGTGATGATCGAAATTTTATTTTTAGTGATGAATACACTGCTCAAGTTAGTAAATAATATTGATAAAATAATAAATTAATTGTGCATACATTAAATTTTTATTTATTTATAATATTTTAATGCGTCTTTACTTTAATGAATCTAGATTAATTGTTCAAATTAGTAATAGGGTATAATATAAGTTATATTACCTAATCAAAATAAGGATATGTTTGATGACTAACATTATCCTGGGAATGGAACAATATTGTTTCCTAAACTCAAAGTTTTATCAGAACTTAGAATCTAAGGTACAAAAAGAAAATTTCCTTTCTTTGGTTTAGATCACCTCAACATTTCTTTACACTGATACCTAAGCTTAAGAGATTTATTTAATTAAGTCAATAATACCTCAATCAAAATCAAGTCAAGAGAAAATCACAAAAAACAAAATATGAATTTGATATATAAAAATATCAAATTCATACTTTTTTTTAAGTAAAATTTAAAATTCTTTAATTTTAAACAATTCAATTACTCTTATAAATTTAATTTCTTATAAAATTTCTTTTGCTCAAGCAACATATTTCTCATAAAACATTTTTCAACCGAAATAATTGTTAGGTGTTTGAATATACTGCTCAATAAAATATTAGTTGCTTGAAGAAATTTTTATAAAAGAAATATAAGTTAATTTTAAAATTGTTTGAAAAATTAGAAATTACTTCAATAAACAACATTTCTTATCAATAAAAAATAATATTTTATATCAAGAAAGAGAAAAGTGGTATTTAAAAAATAAAAAGAAACTAAAAAACCAAAAACAATCATGGTGGTATTTTAAATTTAAATTGACTACTTCATAGGGTTCTCCATAGTGGTAGCCTAGTAGCTCTCACGGACCTGTAATCACCCTCCACGCGTCTCAAATTACGATCATTCGGCACCATTATAGCATGGCCAATCGAAGTTTCCGCTTCAGTGCCGCAATCGCGTTTGGACATTACGAATACAAACCTTTAGCATTTCCCATCTTTTTCTCACTAACATGTGGTCATATGCAAAGCTTCCAAACACGTCCTTAGTTTCAAAACAAACGAAGCACAATACTCCCTCGTCGTAACTCTTCGTCGCATTCAAATCATTAAGAGCTGGTTAAATCCGATTTGCATTCTTAATCTTCACTCTTCAATCAGGTAAACATTTTCTCTTCCCTCTTTCTGCGTTTGGTACAGTGCGACAAAATTCAGAAACTCTAATTTCAATTCATTTTTTTCGCGGGAACCTTGCTCTTCGATTCGAATGGACTAGTTTGAGTATTTTTGATTGGATTGTTGCCTCTTTGAATCTGTAAAACTCCTGAAGTTTATTTGAATTTGAAATTGACGTTAAATTTTTATAGCTCCTTGATTTTTGAACAATTGTGTGTGTGTTGTGTTCAGTGTGGTGGGAATTTCAATAATGATGGAGAAAGCAGATTCTGTACAGAAGCTATATACGCGAATGCGGCTTTGGGAATTTCCGGATCAGTATGTGATTGAACCAACAGATGGATCTTCTGGTTCTTATTTGGCAGTTAGTCGAAAAGATGGCTCCATCAAGCTCATTGGTTCGTTGTTAATCTGTTTTCATTGATATTTTGCTCCTGTTTTTGTTTGTCATGTGCTTTCAGTGTAAATGAGAGTTTGCTTTCTGTGTTTTCGGTTTTTTTTTTTTTTCTACAGATGAGATTCGTGAATGCAGCACCGTTCGAGTTCCTAAGATTTTTACAATTTATGGTGTGGCTGGGATGTTGAGGCTTTTGGAGGGTAAGTGACGTGTTAGCCTTAGCCATAGCAGAGCCAAGGTGAATTGTGCATTTTTCGCTCTTTTCTTTGCTAGTATTGTTTTAAATAATTAGTATATATGTAGTGGAGTTGATGACCGAGTGTGATTAGTTGCCTTTGGTTCATTTACTTCTACTAGAGTTAGTGCTCGAAGTGTCTGGTTTTTTTATTTGCCAGTGCTTTTGATTTTGATCGTGATATTTGTTTTGCATATCTACTTTATAAACTTGAGGTTCTTTCTTGCATGGATGTATTCCTTTTCAATAGTAGACATCCATTTGACCATTTACTTTGGTGTTCAACTTTATATGCCTTAGGATCGTATTTGCTGGCTATAACTGGGCGTGAATGTGTTGGATCCTACTTGGGACATCCAATTTTCAAAGTTTCGTCTCTAAAGGTTTTTCCATGTGATTGTTCCCTCGATAATACCCCTTCTGAACAACAGGTAAGCTGCTAGAGTTCCACTTGTTTCGTTAATTTTATGTTAATAAACAATGTGAAACTCATAATCGTTGTGCAATGTCTCAGAAGAAGACAGAGATGGATTTTTCTGGGATATTAAAAGTTGCTGAGAAGACTACGGGTCTGTTCTTCTCGTACGACGCCAATTTAACTCTCAGGTGAACTTTTTTGCATATTTTTAGTAAGCATCCAAATTCTCAGGGATTCAGACATGAAGCTTATTTATTCACACAAGTATATAAATCCGTAGGGAAAATAATCTTCGATGAGCAAGCGGGTTTGAACCATGCAACCTTTTAACGTATTAAAATTTAAAAAACATATTCTTTTTCTAACACTAATTAGTGCATTACAATTTTTTTATCATGGAATTAAGGATAATCACATCAGGCTTTGTTGTTTGATGGCTAAAGTGTGTCTTCGTGCATGCTTGAGAACTTCAGCTTGCGTAAGTGACATTCACGCTAAGTTTGAAAGTTTTCAGCATAGAGTAAGAATAAGTCTTGGGTATTACGAATGAAGTACAGTATTACATCTTCTCTATTTCAGGGTAAGGAACCTGCATTCCACCTACTGCATAGAGTAGCAACTTATTTTAATAGGGAAAATACTAATTAAACGCCCACTCTGTTTTGGGAGAGAAGGAAAAGAAGATAGAAATTAGATAATTTGAAAACGAGAGAAAATGTGATAGCTAGTGATGTAATAAAGAAACAAAGAGGGAGATAAGAAGAAGATGAAGTCAAATGACTAATGAGAAGGAATTGAAGTAAGTGTAATTTTAAAAAACTTGTATTTTGCTTAGACTGATAGTCTATATTTGAACGTAATCAATTGAAACCTCATATCATTGCTAATCTTCACTAAAAGGCTTCATTATAATCCATACAGTAATTTATCATAATTTTTATTGATACAAAAATGTACTAACAAATTCAAATATTACCTTCAATTATTAATTAATGCATTCATACTTAAACGGGGGAAAATATATTTATTAATTGAACTTATTAATATTTAAATTACTTTGATTAATTTATTGACTATTATATTCACTCTTTTAAATTATCTAACGCTACATTTTAATACAAAGTATTTATCGTCATGCTATATAAAAATGTATCCATGTAGTTTAAATAGTGACACCTCTATTTAAATTTTTTAGCTTCAGGGAAAATACTTAATATTGCAATTGAGATATCAATTTATTTTCTTTAATAAATTTTAAATTAAAAGGCCTTGTTATGATGTTTTCGTCTCTGTATATTATAATACATATAAATATGTATATCTATAAGACATAAAATTTCATTATATGAAATTAATTAAAACTAAAATCTGAAAAGTACAGAAATATAATTTAATTTATTAATTAAATAAGCTTATAATAATAGCTAAAGTATCCTAAGAAATACATAAATTTTATTTTAAATTTTGACCACAGTTTTCATAAAATTTTGTAACAAATTAGTATTCACTAGTTTTGGAAATGAATAATCTTTATTGCAAAACTTAATTCACCACTTTTAATGATATATTTTCTCTCAATTACAACCATTCTTATTTATAAAATTTGAATTTAGAATTTTATTTAAAGGTGTGTATGCAATTTGACTTGGATCAACCAACAAAATGTTAGTATCTATATATACATTCAATTGTAATTATATATGGTATTTAATAATGTATAGAACATATGAAATGAGAAGATTAAATGATTTGTTGAAAGTAGTAGAAAGAGAAATAGTTCAAAAGGATAGTGTGGTCCTATAGTTTTTAAAATCTGTATAATATAGATAGATTTTAAAGTAATTAATAAAATAAAATCTAAAAATAAAGAAATTAAATCATTTAGTGAAATAAATTATTTGAATATTAAGAAGGGAGGGAATATAGTAAATAACTATTGGGTGAAATAATAGGATAACGAATGCATTAAAAGTAAATTGACTTTGATGAATAATAAATCTTGAAGGTGAGAAATGTTTACAAATGCATGATTAAAATATAAAACTAGAGCAACTTCATGTCTGGAGAATTTTATTACATCTTAATCTAATTTTTGTGAGTTACATTGTTATATCACTTTTAATATATTTTTTAATTCTTATTCCAATGAAAGGATTTTATGAGATTACATTTTTATTAATATTTTATTTAATTGTTAGCAGAAATATATATTTTCAAAATTAAAAAAAAATATTTTTATAACCTAGAATCTTTATATTCTAACAAAAAAAGTCTTATAAAATCTAAATCTTAATCTTTTGACTATGTGTAATCCCGCAAGATGCTCTTAATATTGGTTTCAATGGAAGTATAATAAATCTCTTAAACAAACTCTGAAGTCTGAATTTAGTGAATTAAAAAAGATATATAATTGGAAGTGAAGGTCCTAGAAAAGTGGTTAATTAAGTTTTTCTATCGAGATTAATCATTTACAAAATCAATATACATCTATAATATAGTAAAAAAAATACATGATTGAAAAGAACTTGTTATGTTTGTGATTGAAAGAAAAAAGTATTTGCAAAATCTTGCATTTATTGATATGATTTTAATATTATGCCCTACAGTACCCAAAGACTAAATGACCTTGGTGATGAGTCTAGGTTGCTTCCCCTTTGGAGACAGGTAATATGCTGCCTTTGTCTAGTAATCTGTAATAGAAGAATTTTACTACAGTGTGGATCCCATAATTAAAAAATTACTCTTTTGAAGTTTGTTATTATTACTACCCTTAGGTCTCTCAATTTATATATGCAAACAATGTCCACTCTGGTGATTCAATCTGACTTTCTATTTTGTTTACATGTTTTCTATTTTTGGCTTATGTTACAAATGCTTTAACACAGGCAGAGCCTCGATTTCTATGGAATAATTATCTGTTGGAAGTGCTCATAGAGAACAAGGTAGGCTTGTTTTAAATTTGTTCATAGTTTTTGGTTCCTTGATTGATTATGCATTCGTATATTACTAAGTAGTTAATGTTTTAATTCTGTGCATGCAGCTTGATCCATACTTACTCCCTATCGTCCAAGGCAGTATCCTTTTCCCACAATTATATATGCATTCCTTTTCTCATTTTTTGACAAGTAATTTTTGTTTGGGTAATTTGTTTAATTTGACTAACTATAGTATTATATGTCAATCAATTAATTATTTCTTTTTAGGATTATCCTTAACAAATCATTAGGCTTTCATCACTTTGAAGCTGCTATTGGGAAAGATATTATTGAAATCACTATAATTGCTAGGAGATGCACGAGAAGAAATGGTATTTAATATTTTTTTTAAAATAAATTTGTATTTGTTTCTTGATTATCTATGCACTTGCGAAGCTTTTGCATGTGCTTTATTTACCATTTAAAAATCAACCTTTTGTCCCATTAAATTAATAAAGTCGTTAATTTGGTGGTGATAACAAAAAATAATTCTGAAAGATTGTTAGGATGGTTTGCACTTTGCATTACATTATAGATATGTTTTATAGGGCATATGAACCTCCTAGTTGTAAGAAGTCAGATTTCGTATTAGTTCTTTCTAGAAAATAGGAAACGCGGTGGAATGGTTTGATTCTATATAAATAGGAAAATATTGTAGGATTGTATAGCTAGAATAGGGATTTCATTCATTCATTCATAGTATACATGGTTAGAATATAAAGCGTCATTCATGTGGGTCATAGCTCCAAAATCAACAACCTAGGTGAGTTCAAGATATCGAATGCTAGGAGCAACAACCTAGGTCGGTGTGTCTTGTCAAAGTACCCAATAAGTCCTTCAGTTTCTTAATTTCTTGTGCTAAATTCTATGGGGGATTTGAAAAGCTACTCCGTGAAGAAACTACTCGTGTCTATAGACAATATCTATCGCTATATGCATATCATACACAACCCAGATGATACTTCCGACTATGAAAGAAGAAAAGGCAAAAATGTATAGCATACAGACTTTGTTTATTTCAGTATTGTAACATTTACAGTGATACAATGAGAGCATATATAGGCATTGTTACGAAGCACCACATCGGGCATAGGAGAAGAAAAGTAATAATGGCTAAGCAAACAGAAAACAATCATTATCCTTCAGTTGACTGTCTTTACCAAACAAACAACCCTTTACCCAAAACCATAAACAATCCCAAAGTTATCATACATTTAATGCTAAAGATAGACAATCTCTATATTCTAACATAATCTATGAATTTAAAAAATGTGAGATTGTCATTTGTGGCTGCTTAATGAAGCATGTGTCATTGATAGTAGTTACTAGGCTACCATATTAAAGATAACTATTATTATGTTATTTGATCGTCTTGTAGAGTACAAAAATTTCCAATAGATTGTGCTGAAGTAGTGTCATTGATTGATTTGCTAATGACACAAACACAATTAATTTCCTGAAAGGAACCCGAATGTGGAGAAGAGGAGCTGATCCTGATGGATATGTGGCTAATTTTGTGGAAACCGAGCAAATTATGCAGATCAATGGGTATACAGGATCAATTGTTCAGGTAATGTTTTGTATTATCATACTGGAATGCAAGATAATGGTTTTCTTGATTTCATTTAATTTATTGATTATATTTCAAATCATTAGGAGCTATAGCTATTTTTTAAATAACTCTTCGATTAACATTACCCTCTCAACTTACAAGACAGTTAACGTTAGCTTAATTAATAAATTAGACTTTTCTTACAAAATTGTTCCTTTACCTTGTATTAGATAAGAAAATTACCATTTTTTAGGTACTATATGTTTTAGAAAATTCTTCATTCCCTTTGTTTTTTGGTCGAACTGCATTCAACTTATGAATTAGTTCATGATGTTTCATTTCAAGTTATTGATAGTAAACTAAGTATTCAGAAGTTAGGTCTTCCTCCCCACTATCAAATAAACAATTGTTATCTGTAAAAAGCAAATAAATTTTCAAATTTTGAAAAGTAAGTATTGGTAACTGCAGAAAATCATAATAAAATAATATATATTTACTGTAAAGTGGTTTACCGGTATGTAATATCTGATTTTAAAAAATCAAAATATTCTCGAATTATATTCAATCAATGTAATAATGTCTACTGTAAACAAGTTTTCGTGGTATATTGGAATATATATGGTTTCAGTCTAACATATTTGTGTTTCCTTTGTTTTAACAGTAACCTTTTCTTACGAAGTGTAATAGTAATACTATTGATGCAAAAGCGGAGTCACAATAAATCATATCTATGTTTCATAGTAAATTATCTTTGGGGAAATTTTCATAATCGATTGGACTTGGTAAAAATTTTCAAGAGAAAAGAAAGGCTGAAGCTGCGTTACAGAGAACAGGAACATATATTGAAGGAGAAAGATGAAAGTCTGTAATTTTAAAAACCAGAAATATTACATGTTTCAGTCCTGAAGCATTTTCATAACAGGACTGGTACTTTTGCAACTTAGTTAAATGCAATTCAATGAATCTTCTTGAACGAGCCAAAGACTGAACCAAGTGATCAAGATTTAGGAGTTCAACCCTTGACGCTCCTATTCTTTTGATAAAACATCAAGAAGCAATGGGGTTCCCTAACAGCCCACATTCTCTTCAGGATAAATAGCCCACCGAATCCTATTCATGGCTTACAATATCCACTGAGTCACCCTTGGCTTGAAATCCTCTCTCCTGGTGTCTCATTTTCAAGTCTTTTTCTTTTCATTTTTCTTAACCCAGCCAGCCATTAACCCTCACAAATACATGATGCCTTGAAGTCCTTAATTATATTTTTGTAGTCGTATTTATGCACGTTTCGTTATTATTGCATTTTTATTTGAGTTTGTGATACTCTTACTTTGTATACTAGAAAAGAGTTGGATTATATTATTCTTCATATAAGTTAGATTTTCATTGTTTATATTATCCAAATCTAGTATATTTTACACTTTCGCTACCAAGCATATTCCATTTGATGTAATGTCATACTCCATATTCCATGGTGAAATTTTGAAATGCTAAGATGAGCTGGCATCATGCATTTCATTTACGTAAGCGTCATTTTTGTTTATAATTAGCAGGTTCGTGGTTCAATTCCGGTGCCTTGGCAGCAAATTGTTGACTTAACATATAAACCGAAGTATGAATTATTGAAACATGACGAAGCTGTAAGTGATTGTTTTATTGTTGTATTTCTTGAACTTTCATCTAATAAACTATATTTATTTGACTATTGTTTATTTCCTTATTATGCAGCCCCGAGTCTTGGAGAGGCATTTTTTAGATTTAAGAAAAAAGTATGGGTCTGTGTTGGCTATTGACCTAGTTAACGAGGTGAATATTATTATTCCATTGCAAAAAAAACTTAAAAGGCTTATCTGATGAGGGACAATTGTCTCAGATGATTCTTGTGTCTATAATTGGTTACTGAATCTTAAAAGTAACTATAGAAATTACATGCTGTCAATAATAGGGTACCAACCAAATACTATCATTACATAATGTTGTGCATATCCTAAGAATATATTTTTTTAATTAATAAGGATGGATTTATGTATCACCATGCATCTATTTGAGTTCATTTTTTTTATCTACGTGGTTTCTTAAAAGCATGGTGGAGAAGGTCGGCTTTGCGAAAAATTTGGAAAGACAATGCAACATGTATCTGGTAATGATGTGAGGTAAGAGTCTCTTTCAATTGACTCTAAATAATATACGTATATATCTGTTATTTGATATTGGTGCAACCCCTTTTTTTTTTGTAGATATCTGCATTTCGATTTCCATCACATTTGCGGGCACATTCATTTTGATCGTCTTTCAATCCTTTATGATCAAATATCTGATTTTCTTGAGAGAAATGGGTATGATGTTTTATTATTTAAGTTTTTAATCGTCTAGATATAAAATTTTCTCATATTCAATAATTTGATTTGCATTCATTGCTTGCTTTTGCCCAAGTAGGCTTCAACAAACTTAATAGTTTTATTATGTTGCATATTATGGAGCGGTTTGTTATAAGATTTTGGATAATTGTCAAGCATAATGTAATTTGTTGTCTCTAGTTTCAAAACTGTCTTTCTTTTCTATATTTGTAATAAATTTTTTTTCACTCAGCATTAGTTAAAGGGTTCCAGAATTTTGATCCCTTCGTTACGATTCTGTTTTGAAATTGTAGATACCTTCTATTGAATGAAAAGGGAGAGAAAATGAAGGAGCAACTTGGGGTTGTTAGAACCAATTGTATTGATTGTCTAGACCGTACAAATGTTACTCAGGTTGGTGTTGGTTTATACTAAGCAAGTTTTTTAAGCCTTACTAGATGAATAAATTTCAATTTTCATTCCCTCTTTGTTTTACCGCTTCATTCCTTCTGTATTATCAGTTTGGTCTTCCTGCTTAGTATGAAATAAAAAGCTCAGCATAATATATATTTGCGTATGTGTGTATATGCACTAAACATCTGTAATTGCCTACTTTTTTTTCTTTTTTCAATTTGGCTACAAACCCATACTTGTGCATTTATAGTATCATGTTCCCACTTAATAATGTTCTTACTCACATGCAGAGCATGATTGGCCGAAATATGCTAGAATTCCAGCTTAGAAGAATTGGGATCTTTGGTGCTGAGGAAACCATTAGTTCACATCCAAATCTAGATGACAACTTTAAGATCTGTACGTGTATTGCTAATTCTCGAGTTACACATCTTTGCAGTATTAATATATGCTGCTTATCTAGTTATTTTCATTTGATAAATTTTTCTCCTGTTTAGATTGTTTCATAGGATTTCAAACCTAGATTCTATTCTGACTGACTCTATTATCAGTGTGGGCCAATCATGGGGATGATATAAGTACGCAATATACAGGCACTCCTGCTCTCAAAGGAGACTTTGTCCGGTATTTTCCCATGAATTTTTCCATCAGCTTCCGTGTTCATGACATGTAAAAAACTTAAGAGAAGTTATGCATCCACAAAATATTATTTTATGTTGAAATTACATTAGCATAGGGATAATTTCAAAATCAGATCAATTGTATATTAATTAGCTCTAATTGCATTGTGTAAAGGAGAAGTGTACGACATTAAGTAGTGCTAGGAAATCTATTGATGCAGACTTGGGATCAATTCATATCAATATAAGCCAAAAGTGTTTTTATATCTTTCAATAACTTTATTTTGTTTTTTTACAAAAATCACTGTGGATTGAAAATTCTGATCACATAGAACATGTTTGTAAAATTTCACGTCAATGTTTATAGTTCATTGGTTATGTTAGATTCACTATAGGAAGCTGACTCAAGTCCTACATATATTTTAATAAACCTGGACTAGTGATGCTCAAGCAAAAAACCACCTTAGACATACATGCAAAATAAAACTGTTTATTCGCATTTTATTGATATTCAGTTTTTACAAAAACAATCTACATAATGCTCTTTACTTAACTCTGTGTGAATTAATCTCTCCTAATTGATTCATGTTTTCTCTTTTTTACCACAGCCTTGTTTACGAAATTCTCATAGCATTTTTCTCATATTATTAGTATAGTATTTTAATCACATGAGCTTCCTATTTTTAATTACATTATCAGTATATTCAATTAATTAGAACCAAATTCTTATAAATTATGTACAACACATGCAATTGTTTTATACTTCGATATTTAATAACTTCCCCATGTATGTATCTCATAAAGTTTATAGGCAAAAATGCTAGCTATATGATGTAACAATTTCTAATCATTTTCAATAATGACGCTCGCAAGTTTAAAATTTAACCTTGTGCCTCCTCCTCATTAAGCTTTGTTTGGATTCAGATTTGGGCATCGTACAATGCAGGGGATAATAAATGATGGGGTGAATGCTCTTATGCGCTATTATTTGAATAACTTCTGTGATGGAACAAAGCAGGTGTCTCGATCTCATCTCATTATATACATTGGGTAGAATTCATAGGTGCATGCTGTCATTACTTATTATCATGTACGTTTGTATGTCTGGTCCTTCGTATGTTTTGAATTTGTTTTTACATTCCCATTTCAATGTTAAGAATCCAAGTATGTGTTAAAAGTTCTATATTGAATAGAAATATGTGTTAAAAGTCCTATATTGAATAGAAATAAGAAAGTTGAATACTATATAAGAAAAAAAAAACATAAACAAATAGCCATAACATCTTAGGTTGGAGGCATGATCTCTTACAGGAATTTTTTATGGATGGAGGCAAGCATGTCTCATTGTGTTAAAAACTCAAGTGACCGGCTCAAATGGAGACAAATATGTCCTATTGTGATAAAAATTCAACTCATACTTAAGGGAAAGACTCTTCGAAGTCTAAGTATGACTTGAAAGTCTAAGATTGCGTGGGATAAGAAAGTTCAGTAGTATAAAAAAAAAGAATTCATAAACACATAGCCTTAAGGTTTTGAGTTAGTTACAGATATGATTTTGTGATGGTTCATTAGTTAAGAATCTCTCCCTTAGTTGGCAATTCTTGTTTTTCACGTTGTTGTGATCATATTAAGAAACATCGTCCATTAGTTCTTCTCCATCTAAACTAAACTAAACAGTTCTTAGTTGAAAGAAATTCTTAGCTTTTCTAGATCTAACACATTTTGTTATTTCTGGGGTTTTAAAAGAAGTCAACATTGTATTTGTAACTAACTGATCTTGTTCATGACTTCTTTTTTTGTGTAAAGGATTCCATTGATCTCTTACAAGGGCATTTCATAGTCTCTGCCAACAGAGAACAGACTCCTTCTCAGAGTCAAGGCATTGAAGCTATTGCTGTGAGTTCAATTTCTACACTGCTTTTTGGTTTTAGAATAGTTATTGGAAATTTAATATAATATAAATAAAAATTAACTTGTCTTTTAAATATGGCTAAATTCATTATAGTTATACTTTTATGATTTGTTAGATTGGTGTGGGAATAGAAAAGGAAAAAAAAAAAAGGACAGAGAGAGAGAATAAAAAGTGCATTTATTTGAATTGAGAGAAGAATAATAGAAAGTGAAGGAGAGTGGGAAGTGTATATTAGATGTGATAAAAAAAATTAAATTAATTAGGTAAGATAATAAATTACAAAATCATTTTTTATTTAATTTTAATAAAAGAGTATGAATTAAAATTGAAAAATGATTAATTATGAAGTAATTAATTTATAAAATTAGAAATAATATTTAAATTTGTTTTTGTTAATAACATTACATAAAATTACATCTATCTAAATAATAATTAATTTCTTAATATAATTCATATTTTTATATAAATTCATTTTATAAGAAAAAAAATCAAAATTATTAATATTCAATAATAGTTCTGCATAAATTCAGTTCCCATAACATAGTCTACCCTGCTTAAACTTTGGCAGCGCTTCTCACCATCTCAAGCCTCTAAACGGCACTGAAACTTCCTCATTTAAGAACTTGAACCTGCCTCACCACACTTAAGATTATATGCATAAAAAAAGTATTGGCAATCCGTTATTTGTGAGAATAAATAAATACAAGGAAGGATTTCGTAGAATATTAAGTTCCAAAATTATTCCTTCAAACTAGTTACTAGCTGAAGCCATCATAAGAACATCTACCACTTGGTCACTAGAGTTTATAAATGAAGTAGTGATTTTCCTGTAAATATATTTTTCATTGATGAAAAGACACTTGATTTCTATATGCTTTATTCATCCTTGGAAGATTGGACATGAAGTCTACTTGATTATTACAAATTACAAATTAACTCAATAAAAAAAGTTTAGGGAATAGCTAAGACTAGGAGTAAGCTGATTAATGAAAAATAAATTAAAAGGAATATAAAAAGAACAGAATTCAAAGTTCAAGATGCATATCAAAGAGGGATGAGATTTGGTGAATGAAAAATTTGAGAGAAAATAAGGATTAGTTACCAGAAATGAGAAAAGAAGAACCACGTTTAAAATACAAGATCCTGCAAAAATAGAGTGAGAAACCAGTCAACGAATCTCCAATGTATACAACAGCCGATGATAATGATCCTTGTGAGTGCTGTTAAATAACCGTTACGGTGCCGCCATAACGGTATGGCGTGGAGGTTTTTGGCAGTCATCGCCATCTCCCATCCGCTAATAACGCTGTCCGCCATTTCCGCCGTGGCGGTTCATGGCGTCCATGGTGGAAAAACGGTTTTTTCTTTTTAAATGACGTTTTTGGACTCTAGTTTAGCACTCTTTGCTCAACATTCTCTGAAGTTTTTTCTTTCCTTTCCTTTTATTTTCAAATGTTCCTTCTCTATTTGGTGCTCTGTATTTTACTGTTATCTATTTCTTTTTAGTCTCTTTTTCTCCATTTTGCAAAAGTTCTTGGATCCTTGTGAGTGCTGTTAATAACCGTTATAGTGCCGCCATAACGGTATGGCGGGTGATTTTGGCAGTCATCGCCATCTCCCATCCGCTAATAACGCGGTCCGCCATTTCCGCCTTGGCGGTTCATGGCGTTCTTTTTAAATGACGTTTTTGGACTCTAGTTTAGCCCTTCTCTGATTTTTAACATTCTCTGAAGTTTTTTCTTTCCTTTCCTTTTTTTTCAAATGTTCCTTCTCTATTTGGTGTTCTGTATTTTACTGTTATCTATTTCTTTTTAGTCTCTTTTTCTCCATTTTGCAGAAGTTCTTTTTCTTTTCGGTTTATCTGTTTAGTCCTATGTCTTTCGGTTATGTGATTTTTATTTTAAATTTCAAATTATAAATTCTTTGTTTTGAGAAACTTCTTCAACTAGGAAGGAAAAAATGGTTCTAGTTGAAGAATCTGGAGAAGATAATTGTGAGGAGGAAAAATTAGAAGAAGGATTATGAAATGTTAATTTGGGAGTGTTATTATGATTATTTTTCATTCCGTACATATTTTAGTGGTATGTTTCTAATCATTTTGGGATTGCTTGAAGAATGTGTTTTGCATTTTAAAATTTTAACATCTCTTTGTTTATCATTGCAGTCATTTCCTCTGGCTTTGGGTCTGGTTTTGACTGGGTTCTTTTTCACAACCATGTCGTTGACGCAAGGTGAGTTAACTGTATGTGCCTGCTCACCCACATAGTGTTGAGAAACCTATGGCTTCTAACTGCCATTCTTTTTATGTTCTTATTTTATGGTTTTTCCATCCTTAGATGAGTGAACTATGCCACAAGAATGGAATTATAATCCCCTCTCATAGGTTACATCCATTAGCCTGTAATTAAAAATTTAAAACATTCATAAGGTAAACTATTGATAAATACTCCTGGTGATTTGTTAAACATGCAGTTTCATGATCCATAATCCTAATAACTAATTTTTCGTATGTCACATACTGTTTTCCTTCAACATAAAATTACTTAATTGTTCATTACTCTTGATCCATAGCCGATCAATGCATTACAATGTTCTGTCATGAATTGTGAGTATTACATACTAATACACTCCATGTACCTTCAAAGTGGGGTAGATTATTAAGTAGAGACTAAAAGGTAAAATTTCTAACTTTATAGACTAATTAAGTAATTAAACTTGAGAAATATTTTGCACCATGCTAATCAAACGAATTTGTATGTTTGTAGCTAAATCACCCAGTCACGTAGTTAGTATGCAGCTTTTTGAGTTAGCTTTTGAGAAGAAGAAAAAAATTTCCTCGATAAAAAGCTTTCCCAAACATCCACAAGCGAATCAGAAGGTTTAATGACATAACTTAAAGTAGTTAGATGTCATGTGATCCTCCACTGCAAATTTGCTTGTCTTGGTTTCTAGTAAATTAAAGCAAAAACATGATCTGAAATTTTATGAAAATTCCTGTACGATCTCTACAGGTATATGTGCTAATTAAGAATTTGTTATAAAAAGGTGAACTCGTTACCACTTACGGTAAAGTAGTGGCAATCCAAGTGCTATGTTAATGAAACTAGTAGCATATGTCTGACATGGCTTTCAAGTGACAATTATTAATTAATTTCTGCAGTTAGATATGATTTTAAGCACTTGTTCTTCTCACTTTTGTGGGCAAGCATTAGTGTCGGTATAGCAGCATTTGTGAAGGCCAATGGTCGCGTTTTCTGCAACAGACCTCGCCTACATAAGCCGCGGTGTTGACTTCCATATACAGATTACTTTTTCAATTAACATTCATCTCATGCAGGAATCTTTGCACTGCAATGAATTCAATCTTTGCACAAGATTCCCAGCACACTTCGTATGATACTTATTCTATTATGATACTAATTCTGTAGTTATTATAGCTTCCAAGATTGATTCATATCGCATTACAGTGGTTGGTGCTTTTTCGCCAGTTCTTGCTCTGGCTTTCTCTTTGTATATGCAGGTTTTATTTGTGTCTTGTATAAGATTGAAACACCTCAAAGTTCTTTGAAATCCATATTTTGTTTATTCTTTTTTGTATGCTTTGAAGAGAATTCATTCCTTTCAAAACTGCTTTGTTTCATTTCTGTATCTTCTGCAGACACTTAGTTAGGAACAGAGAATTGAAAACAAAAAAAACAAAAAAGAAATATGACAAAACTCTCTCTTTCAAGATTTCTTTCACAAAAGATTTTTCCTTTCAGAAGAGTCAATCCTCAATTTACAATCACAAAAAATCTGAATCTCTTCTATCCATCTTTTCTAACTATCCACCTAACTAATTCATTAATATTCTAAATATCATAACTAAATTTTCCTTGTATTCTAACACTTATTATTTTTACTAACACATGAAAAAGAAAGGATCTATTTTTATATTTATAATATTCTACAAGAATAAATTGAGAAATTGAAATTTTGTAACATATATTTATTTTTTAAGTTTCAAGATTATCTCCAACAATTATGTGAAGGCACTATGTAGGTTCATACGGAGACCATTTTTTGGTTATTAACTCTTTGATTAGTGAAACAAAGATATCATAAACAGTCCTTAAAATTTGGTATTTGTGAATGAGTCAGAATGGCTATTTTTTTTCATTTCTTCTTTTCAAAACGTATTTTAAAGGTTTACTTATACCACACTAGAAGAAACAATTTCTAATGATCGATGTCATATTTATAAAATTCTATGATTAATAATAAATTTAGATTAAAAAAAATCTCGTTTTCATAATTTTATGATGATAATAAATCTTGTCAAATTAAAAATTTAATATAATAATAAAATAAAACATTTCTTATTTAAAAATAATAAATAATGGATTGGGTTTGGTCATACACATTTACCCCCAATATATATACTGAGTTATAATAAAAACAACAATAATTTTACCAAGCTATTTTTAGCTTAAAAGGATTTTTTAAGCTTAAGAAAATATTCACTTCAGTTTTTATTTTTAACTTTAACTTAAAAATAAAAATAAAGCAGACAGTAAAATTGAATATGAACCAGTTGAACAAGCATCTTAGGAATACATTAGAAATGAGTGAGTAGATGGAATAAATTGAAACTAAGAAAATATATAAAAGCCAAGTATTGTACCATGCAACCTACTTCATGAGGCTTGAGTTGCATAGGGAGGCCAGTAAAGATGAAATTGAATCTTGTAGACAACAGTGAGACCAGTAAGATCAACAGGAGAAGTGGTAACTTTTCCTTGCACAAACATGAAATCTTCAGTGCCTCCAACCACTGGAAGATCTGAGGACTTCACATTATTTGTGACACCAACAACAGAAAGGGACCCTTTGTGGTTCTTCAGCCGAAGAGTTAGCTTTGCAATTGAAATGCTTCGAAGGCCATCAAGACTAGATGTCACTGTAGTTCCTTCTGCAATCCCAACAAGTTTGGAGGATCTATTCACTGCAACAGTCAAAGGGTCCTGAAAGGCAAATAAGGTGCCAAAAGGGGTTGTGGTTTGGCTCACTCCTGCTCCTCCTTTTATACCATCCACTATGATATATCCGGTTTTGTTTATGGTCTCATGCTGAAACAGAGAGAAGTGAAGGGATTTGAGGTGTTGGAGGTGATCATGGGAGCCTGCAGATGTGGCTTTCAATTGGATTGTGGCCAAAACTAAAATGGCAAGAACATAGTTCTGTAAGGAAGCCATAACTTAGTTGTTGTAATGCAAAGAAAAGTGATATTCATTTGATTATATACAAGAAAAGATGCTTAATTTTCTTCTTTTCTAAATAGCCAAGTCAATGAAGTCAATGAAAACAAGAGCCAAGTCATGTGGGGCTGTTATTCATTGATCACAAACTAATATTGTTTTGTTGTAATGTGACTACATTTGGCTAAACAAAAACGTTTTCATAGGTGAAGGATCAAATATGAACTCTTCATTACATATATTGTTCCCACAGAATTTCAAAATGTGTGTCTAACCACTATGAGAATTCCTTATAACTAATATTAGTTCAATATATTTACAACTGAGTCCTAACCAAATAAAAAAAAAATACAACTTTTTAGTTGGACATTTACTATTGACATATTATTTTTTTTATTTCACGACTTGGTTGATTGAAATTATTTTCATAATTACTCTAATAACAAATTTTGATATAATATTTAAGTAAGCTTATCAAGTATCTATTGAATATTAAATTCTAGTAGAGAATGATATGTACTAAACTATTGTTGATTGAATATTTTATAATGGAAGGAAATAAATATTTCATTTCTTGATTTGAAAATTGATAGATAGGAGTTATTCTTGCTTGTAAAAGATGTTGTTACTAAAATATTTCTTTCTTATATTCTTATTTTATTTTATTTTTATCTGTAGGATGTTCATTATGAATCTTTGAAGAAGAAAAGGAAGGGAGATATCACCTCAAATATTTATATTTAAGATAGAATTAGTAAATATAATATAGTAAATTTACAAATTAGAAGGTCTTTTTATTAAAAGCACCTTAAATTGAGAGGAAGAAAATTAGGGTGTAAGGGAGTAGATTTTGATCTGCCTTGAATTTTTTTTTTTTTACAAATTAGAAAAATGTTACTATAAGTATGAATATATGAAATTTCACATAGATAAAAATAAAAAATAGTTGAATAACATAGAAAATGATAATGTTATGTAAACATAATTTATTGAGATTTGGATTAAGTTTATTTGTTTATATCTCATTGGTGAAAATCTTTGGTGTTTATCTCCTTCAAATTCCAAAGTTGTAATAGTGGTCATGGTTCCACATATGACAATGTGAATGGATTTCACACATGAGAAGAAAAATAGTTGAGTGCAAATGTTAATATAATAAAGTTTCACATTAGAAGGAATTGATAAATTATATATTTTATAAAAGAATAAAAAGTAAAGTTATTAAGTTAAAGATATAATAAAAAAATAAAAAAGTGAATGAATTTCACACATGAGAAAAGAAAAATTGTTGAGTGCAAATGTGAATAATAAGTTTCACATTATAAAAAAAATAGTTATAGAAAGTTGTATGAGTTTTATATAATGTTAAAAGTAGAGTTGGTATGGTGCATCAGTCTTCCACTTAGGTTAAGTTGAATTGTGAAGAAGAAAAGTGGCAATAATGATGAACAACCACTATAAATTCTTGCATTTAAAACCTGTCCACATCTACTTTATAAAAATATCAAACCAGTTTAGTGGTGAAACAGAAAAGAAGATGACAAAAGTCTAAATTGTCCAATCTTAACACTAATAATTCAAATGTTTATAATACTTTTCCTTCCAATCCAATGCAAACCTTAGTTCATACTACAATAAGAATCATACTTACTTTCCATAAATGCATCTTAGACTCTATAAATTGCTCCTTTCTCTCATACCCACAATTCAATACAATAACCTACAATGCAAATCAATATATTCGCAAATTATGTGATGATAAATATAATTTTTGAAATAATTATTTTGAAAATTAATAAATTCATTTTATTATTAGATTATAGTATAAAAAATATAAATATAAATAAAAGGAGAATAAGTAGAAAGCGAGGTTCTTTAGATGGATAATAGAAAGTGAAGAAAAAAATAGGAGAAAATTAATAGAAGTTTCTGAATAATTGATTAATATAATAAATTTAAAAAATATCTTATTCTAACATAGTTTATTTCCAAAGCAAAGTGAATAATTGTCAAAAGTGACGTGACAAAGTGTTTAGTGATAAGGAACAACATAGATGTAGGAAAATTATATTTTTTACACTTTAAAGAAATAGCTATAGAATATAGAATATTAAATCCTAAATCCTAAACTTTAATAAAATAAAATAAAATAAATAAAAAATCGTAAAATTAATTAAATGAAAAAGTGAACAGAGTGGGGAAGAAAGAAAATTTGCAATTAAATAATTCCTAATTTTAGAATAATGTTACATGTAGTAAATTTTAATTAAATAAATGGGATTAAAGAAAGTTAAAGTAATACTTTATGAATAGAAGAAAGTCAACGTTACTAGTCAATTTTTCAATAAATATAATCCCTGAAGCTAAAGTAAAAACGAAAATTAGGTATTTTTTAACATATTTATGAAATAGTCGAAGAAATAATTTTTTAAGTATACATTAAGAAACTGATGTTTTATTTATTTTAATAAAAAATATTAAGATATGAGAAGTTTACACATTTGTGTAGAAAAAAAAATATGGGCTTAGATCATACCTTTATTTCATAGTTTTCAACGAAAGGAATAAACTTCTCATACCCATTACCATGCAAACGAAACCTATTTTCTCAGTTTCTTATGATTTAGGCATGTGGAGTGTGGTGTAGCATATAGGGGTGTCTACAAAATAACGCAACTTAATTAATATCTTCACAAAAAAGGATAACCCCTTTGTAAACAAGTTGTAATGACATTAAAAATCTAGTGAAATTAAATTGAAGGACATTGTTTAGGGTCATCTACTAGGCACTTTAGTGTGTAAGTGTTGTGCTGCTTGTAATGCTTTCTTTCACGAATATTGACCCTCTATCCTACCATCAATTATGGTTTTCAACTTTTCTTTGGAAGAGAGACAAGGCTTGGTCCAATCAACCAGGTTCTTCTGCTTTCTGGACGTTGTGTTAAGCGCCCTCATGCCTGCTACCATTTTCAGAAGCACTCCACCAAACCCGTACACATCACTCTTCACACACAAGTAGCCTGTTCAGATAATTACAGTTCATAGGAAAATTAGTTTGTGACAGATCTAAGCATTATTCACACTAGATGTCTAATTTCAGACTACCTTCCCCAACTTCATCTTCCACATACCATTGATTGTTTAAGGAGACTTTGTTTTCATTTCTTGTTCTATTCAGAATTAGATAAAATGTCAGTAGACTACTATATACTGCCTTGTTTTTCACCTCAGAAATAGTGAAAACAATACAATTCCCTCTTTCTTTTTGGTTTTTTTCAGTATAAATATCTGAAACCAAGAAATCTAGTGGTATTTTAGCAAAATATACGTTAAAGTAGGAGATAAAAACAAGAGAAAAAAATCTGAAACTAAATCGACATTGTTCATTTTTTACCACATTTTGCTTCCATTTCCTTATTACATAGCATAGCACGTAAATATTATCGGCTCATATGATGCCTAGTAGTCATTAGTACAGTCAAAAAGCATTAATTAAAAACTGCTGTAGTTGCCAATTGTGTGCAGATAAATTTACCTGTTGCGACACATTCTGAATTTTGGCCAACAAGGATACACTTAAAACTGTTTCTTTTTCTTTTCCAAATAAAAATAGTGTCTCTGAAAGTTCAATACTGCCCAGATCAAGTGTCTTAGACCAATTTCAGGCCAAAGTGCAGTTGGTGCATATAAAGGGCATGTACTAGTCTGCCAAAGTAGAAAATTACTGAGGCGAGCTTCTCCAGAAGTTCGGATCAAAATGTCCGGATCAGGTGCAACTGCCATGTACATGTTCTTCTCAATATCCGCCAGTTTTATGAAAGGAACCTCATCCTGTTTATTCTTTCTATCTTCGGTAATTTCAACCAGCCCATTGTATGATGTCATTTCAGCTTCAGGGTAGTTACCAATATGATTCTCAACATTATTCTCAAACAAACCATCTTTCCTTGCAGCACTTTCTACTTCACTACTACAAGCTTTGATTGCCTTTAGATAGTCTTTACATGAATCTTGAGAAAGCAAATCAAAATCATTTCCATTCAAGCCCTGATCAATTCTTGAAAACGCACCATTTGTAACTTTCACTTCTTTTAACGCTTGAACTTCATTCAATTTTTCCTTGCAACATTCTTGAACCGCGTGCACAATCTCTTGACGAGAAGTATATGCTACACAAATCAAAAGAACTCTCTGGTTGTTGTGGGCAGTAACTCTCATTGCCCTTTCCACAGCAGCCCTGACTGGCTCTGTCAACAGTTGCATCTCCCCGATGAAATGTAATCTAACACCATATTCATTAATGAGACTTTCTTGTTGAAGCAACTCCTCAATCTTTTTCCGCATCAATTCCATCAAGGACTGAACTTCTTCAGACTTCCTTTTAAAGTTATCAATGCTGAATGCATAGACAGTTACATACTTCACTCCTAATTCATAGCAGTATCTAAGGATGGACGTGAGAACATTAAATCCAGCCTTGTGGCCATCACCTTCTTCCATGTTTTTCTTCTTTGCATACCTTCGATTCCCATCCATGATAAAAGCAATATGACTTGGCACAGGACCCACAGATAAAATCGCAAACATACATCTTCTTAGATAACAATTTAAACCACCAAAGAATTGGCCTATAATATTTCCAGTATTTTTCTGCATTGCACTGTTCAGTTATGAAACTTGAAGAGTCCAAGATAAACAAACCTGTTTAAAAATAATTTCATAATAAGGTAGAAATAAGAGTTAAAGCAACAACAGTCGAATAATTGAATAAATATATGTTCAATGTAAACATAATAATTCCTCATCTTAATAACCACAGTCCACATCACATTAACTGCTAGGGCTTTAACTACAACAATAATGACAACTGCAATTCAGAACCATGAGTATAAGGCAGGGGAGTGATACGATAAAATTTCTAAAGACTCGTACAATACAATAATCTGATAAGAGCAAACCCCATTATCACCACAACGTCCAATAAATAATAAAGTATTTTGTTCTGGAGGGAGATAAAGCTGCGTTTTACAAGCGATGTGTTTTTGTTTCTAATACAATTTCATATATAGTTGCAGATATTTTGGTCCTGCGTGATTAACATTTGAATTATTACGCTCACAGAACTCAGGTGTTCATCCTACTTTGGTCTCATTTTTATCCTTTCGAGTTGAAGGCAATTAAACACCACCAAAAATGGGGCTGGAGTTCATGCTAAAAAGCACATTTAAAGCCTGGTATGTTAAACTTGAAAAAAAACTGCATGAAACTCTAGTATGACAGGACTACAATATTTAGAAACTTAAATGCAGAATTTTGACATTTTACTCCACTTTAATGCCTCAAATTCTACAATATCAACCCAAACAACAAAGATGCAAAATTTCCATAAGAGAAAAACTCATTTTTAACTAGATAAAATACATATAGAAGAAAAATGGTCAACCTCTGATGCCAATGCCTGATAACAGAGCCTTCTTGAAACCCTATGGTTTCTTCAACTAAACGTGCTTGGTTTGGTTTCTTGAACGTCCGTAATTCTGAAAGAAAATATCACAAATATGGTCAGACAAAAGCACAAAGTGCACGAAAAACCATAATGTGCAAAATGATCATAACTTGTTTAATTCCAAGTTACAATTCAACCTATAAGTCAGAGGAGTTGGGACTTTCTCACTTCCTAATGAAAGGCCTGATATACATACTAGCTGCGACTACAGATCTATCATGACTTAACAGTATAATATTTCCCATTGGTAAATAAATTGTCTAAAATACAAAAAAAAAAAAAAATCCTCAGATGTTCACATGTTTTGTTGGCTAACTAAGTATTTTCACCTTAGCCAATCTAATTAATTTAGTAAAGCGCTTGCTCTGATATTCTGAACATAGCTTAGTCCAGCAGCAAATACCTATTTCATAAGGTTTGGAAAGATAACATTGGAAATTATTGCTATGATTAAATCCTTTTGTAAATTTTGTTGCTTTCCTGTGTCTATTGAGGCAATCACATTTTCTTGCAAGATCAAAGCTGATGGATCGAGCTGAAAGGAGTAATCATTATATTCATTTTGTACCCAAATCTCTATGCTATAATGACTCTGTTTTTATACTAAATTTTCAACCCATCTCTTGAAATAAAATGAAAACCATTATACTTGCATCTTTGCATATGTATGGACGAGGAGCAGTAGGAACAAACACTAGGAGGGTTATGAAGACTATGTATTATCATCATGTGTTAGAGCGACACATACAACAAAAAGAGCATGCTACAACTACATTAACAAACTGACAAGTTTTAGGTTTGCGAAAAGGTAATCCTGGTCATTAAAATTTAAAACTAACAATCACTTTCCTTTCAATACTACTGGGTTGATAACCAATTCAATCTAAGAAGCTTATAAAGATATAGTAAAAACCTATTAAACCTGTACTGGTGCTCTAATAAAGACCTATAAAACACTATTGAAAGAAAGATCTAAAGTCAAGGAGACTATGGAAAACAATCAATTCTCAATTTCATTCAAGCATTCCTTCAAACACTTGGCAGGTGCACGAAAATTAACACCCAGTTGATCCAAAGACAAAAAAACAATATCACAAGCTCTGGAAATCTATCTTGCAGCAACTGCCAGGGACCAATATTAAGCATTAAAACAAAACAGCAAAATACGAATAATTAAGGAACAAGTCATACTTAAAAAGGAAGAAAAACAAATTTTTATTAAAGTAAGGGACAAAATGAAAACCCTGTAACAAATAAATCATCTCATGAAGTATAGAAACATGGAGGAGCACAGAAAAAACCCTCAACTAAAATTAAAATTATTATTATAATAATAAAATTAAAAAAAATAGTCTCCGGTGTCACCTTGGAGGAGGGAAAATTTACATGTGGACTGAACTGAAGCAAAATCCCAAATAATTGAGAGTATCTTATTCTAAACACGTTTTCATTCCCAAAGCGAAGTGAATAATCCTCACAACTGACGTGGCAAAGTGTTTACGTTAGTCTTATTTGGTGACAAGGAACAAGGTTGATGATTCGTTGAATGTGGAATTCTTTGTTTCATAAATAATGAATATCATAGGTTAAATTTGACAGTAGAAGTAGCAGATGCACTTGCATGCAATTAAACACTTACCTTCAACAAAAACTAAAAACACACAACAAAATACAACCTAAATGAATCACAAATTTCTACTATTGTTATGTTCATACACTAACACCAATAATTTAAAATATCTAAAACGAAGAAAATCTACCATCATTTCTCACTGAAATAAAATGAAATTAATCAAAGAAAAAATGAGGAGGGAGGAAAAAGGTTGAGTTTGGAGTAAAAAAAACCCTTGGGAATCAAGATTTAGTGTTTATTTCGCATCTTTTTTAAAATAAATAATATATTAATTTTATGATTTTAGTTTAATGATAAAGTATTATGTAAGATAAGTTTTTTTTTTTAATTTTTATCATGATTATTCTTAATTTTATATTACAAATATCTCTTGGACAATAAAAATGTAGAACCTTTAGAAAACTAATTCGAGTATTAACCATTCTTAGAGAACTATAAATTCTTATCTCGAGTTAACTCTTAAACTTTAAGATCTTAGATATGGAAAATGACTTAACTCGGTATGAAACTTTTTTCTAAGTAAAATATTTAAATTCAGATAAACTTTCATAAACTCTCGAGTGAAAAAATAATAATTTTAAATGTAATTAATGTTAAAATAATATGGTAATTAATTTTATTTTAAAAATGTTTAGTAAATAGAACTAGCTTTTAAATAAATCTAGTAGAAATAGATATATTCATTCAAAAGGCTAAAACAAAAATTTACTACTATTATGAGTTAGTTTTCAGACAAATAAGGTTAACTTGATTTAATTTTGAAAAAGAAATATCAAAATTAATTAATTACAATCTTAAATTGATATCTAATAGTTTTCTTATTTAAAAAAAAATTAAAATTAAGATACACAACATTTAGGTATTCACTAGGAACAATTATTTCTGGTCAATTCAGCATCTTGGCATATGTGAGTGTGAATTTGAATTGGATTAAAACTAGTGAAATAATAAATAAAATAATATTTTCAATACAAAAAATTGATATATGAAACTCAGACACGCCTCTTAAATGTGTAAGACACACGTAACCGACATTCATTCATAAGACACTCGTTAAACCTGTATTGGTGAAGTGTCCAATTTAAAAATATTTATTAAATTTCTGACAATTCTAGTACGGTTCAAACACAATTTTAAAAATGATAAATACATTAATTTTCAAAAAAAAAACTCAATCTGAATCATGAGAAACATATTTCTGCTAAAGAAACTAAAACATACATGTACATATAAATATTTATTATTAATTTATAATTATATAATATATATATATATCCTAATTTTATCAACTAAAACATACATGTGCGCATAACATAAATATTTATTGTTAATTTATATAATTCATAATTAATATATATATATATATATATATATATATTTATGTCCTAGTATCTTACATTTACATTTTAAAGATCTGTTCGTGTTCATATCTGTGTGTTGTTGTATTGGTCCGTGTCCCTGTCATTCCTACATAGCTTTCAGTATTTTGTTTCATTGGAACAAAACATTAAATACATTAAACATATTTCTTGTTCAACACGCTTGTTAGTTGACATCATTTAATGATTTTTTTTCAATTTTTTTAGCCTTTTTCAACAAAATTAATTTGAACATGATAAAGATGGGTGAAATCAACCTCTAACACGGGAAAAGAAAAAAAAAAGTGATATAATTGGTGGTATAATTAGATAAAAAGAATAACACAAAAATCATATCATTAGTATTCATGATGTACATAAGCTGATCAATTTTCCATGGAAAGAAAAAGTCTTGAAAACGTGACATATTAACAACAATAGTCAAAGCTACTTCCCCTTATCGCACGTAAAAAATATTTTCCCACTAAAAACAAATAATTCAACAAAAAAATCATACATGTAAAAAGGCTTATAAAATTTCTCCCCTTCCAACCAGCAGAAGAAAAGAGAGGAAAAAAAAAACTTGTATTAAGTGACTGACAAAACACCCCATTGAAGGAGCATTTCATCTGAGTTTCTAGTGGGTCTTCTGTATACAAATCTAGTTATACCTTCACAGCTCTCTGCCGGAGATGTTGATGAGAAATGTTGTGAGAATTGCGGGTTTTGGATTCCTTGGATTTTTCATGGATGGTTTCAATGGCTTCCAATCCCTCAAGTACTTCTTTCATTGAAGAACGTTGTTTAGGGTCATGCTCTAGGCATTTTAGAATAAGTTCTGCTGCTTGTGATGCAGCCTTGGATGAATATTGACCCTCTATCCTAATATCCATAATGGTTTTCAACTTTTTTTTTGAAGAGAGAAAAGGTTTGGTCCACTCAACCAGATTCTGCTGCCCTGTTGGCCTTCTTGTGTCAAATGCCCTCATGCCTGTCAGTATTTCAAGAAGAACTACACCAAATCCATACACATCACTCTTCACATACAAGTGACCTGTTCAAATATTTACACAATTCAAACACATGTTACTTTGTGTTGGGTCAAAGCATTGCACTTCATTATTCCTTATTTTTAGTCTACCTTCCCAGCTTTATCTTCCACAAAACATTCATTGCTTTAATACTACTACTACAACATTAAGGTCTGTTTGTTTTAAGGAAACTTTCTCTGTTTTCTTGTCTTTGGCTTATTTTCACACAAAAATGACTTATTTTCCCTGTTAAGTGTCTTTCAAATCAATAAGTTAAGTGTCATTTAAAATCGTTCATTCTCCCTACATTCTGCTTCCTTTTCCTTCTTGCATGGCATAGCATGTAAATTTTGGTTCATATTATGCTTTGTGAAACATTAATAAAGTTAAAACATAGATTTAAAGCTGCGTTAATTGTCAATTATGTGCAGATATAGTCACCTGTTGCGATATATTCTGGAGCAGCATAACCGTAGGTGCCCATGACCCTCGTAGTTACATGTGATTGTCCCCCAGATGGTCCCAATTTAGCCAAGCCAAAATCTGATATTTTAGCATTGTAATTCTGTAAGATACACAACAATGGTTATAAAAATTATATGAAGAATTTAGCACCAAGTAAACATCACTTTTCTTACTTAAAAAATATTATGCATGTTAGGTTACCACTCCATGTACTGAGATATCATTGTTAGGTCTTCTGAGGGGGACATTGACACCAATGATCCGTGAACAAACTCATATCAGATACAACACCACTTTCTATCCATAATCTTAAGGTTTTAGGTTTGTGGGTCTTCTTGTATGTTGCTAAACTTTCTCATTTCTACTTAGTGTGAAACTCAAACTCATACTTAGATTCTTAACAACACATTCATAACATCCATCCTTAAATATTCTTTAATTAGTAAATGGGTCCAGTAATGACAGCGTTTTTCAGATGATATTTCTATTAAATTAACAGATTAAGTTAATATTTTCAACATTAGTTTGGCTAGTAAAACTAATAATAGCAAAATCTGTGTTCATCACATTTTGACACGACAAATGCTTTAGCTTCCATCTCTAAAAATAAGGGAAATGGTAGACTAAAAAACAACATAAGAAAATCAACTAACAAAAAGTTACTGACCCCATCGAGGAGTATATTTGAGGCCTTGAAATCTCTGTATATGACTTGCTTTTCGGAGGCGTGCAGGAAAGCTAGTCCACGAGCAGCACCAATAGCTATTTTAAGCCGAGTGTTCCAAGAAAGTGGTTCTATGTTAGGATTTCCTGCTCAGAAAAATGACAGAAAAAGAATTAAAATCAAATTCACGAGGAGTTTGCTTTCATTATTGTATTAATGTTCAATCCATACTTCTAAATAGATGATTCTCCAAGCTTCCCTTAGGCATGAACTCGTACACAAGAAGAAGTTCATCCTCGTCCCAACAGTAGCCCAATAACTTGACCAGGTTGGGGTGTGAAAGCCTTCCTAAGAAGTTCACTTCTGACTGCATTTTCAAATCAACAGAAAAATGTGTTAGATAATCAGATAACTAAACTGAATTTATCACACGGGAGGTACCCTTATGTTGGTGATTACACTATAAGATTAAATGCAATATGACAACTGAAAATAACAACATGGTAGAAGGAAAACATTTAGCCAAAGGAATATCTTGTTAAGAATTAGCATCTCCTTTAGAACAGAAAAAGTTCACTTAATTTTACCAACATTGCCTAGAAAAGTTTTGGCAAATTTTTTCTGCACCTTACAAATTGTGACCTGCACCCGATACATCTCGAAATTTCCAAAATTACCATTCATTCCAAAATTAAAAAAAAAATACATTTGGAAAAGTAAATCCATAATAGATTTTTGTGTTTCAGAAGAGGAATTCCGTAGTAGAATTGGAAAATAAAAATTTCGAAATATAAAAAATACATTGCAGAAAAGAACTCCAGGAAACAAAATCCAGAAACGTGTTCCAGAAAAATAAATTTTCAGTTATCTAAGGACACTTTTGTCATTTCACACAAAAATCGGGTGCAGGTTCAAATTTCATCAGGTGCACGAAGTAATTACCAAAAGTTTCCATTTCTATAATGCATCTTTGCTCCAGATTCGGCCCAAGGCCCAATCCACATAATGGATTATAAATCAACTGTCTAAGATTAAGAATAATAAAATGAGATGAAAACACAAGCATATTGCCCTTAAGAGATCTTAGACCCTATATTATTAAAGAATTCAATTCCTATAAATAACACCAACATCATTTATAAGGTAATGTTACTCTATGCACCTTAGTAGTCTATTTCAGATTCATTATCATTACTATTATTAACTACTTTTCATAAGGAATTGTTAAGCTGGCAAGATGGCATCATACTTTTCAAACAAAATGGCAGAACATTAATAGTTTTTTCCCCTTATTTGAAGGATAAAGTCAAAGAAAATGGCAGAAACAGCCAAAAGGATCAATATTTTAAAACTGAAAGAAGGTAAACACCCATTTTGAATAGTATATGATGAGTCAAACGTTCAATAGTGTGGAATTTAAGGCACCGTATTTTAATAACCCATCTTCACTCGTGGATAACCAATGAATGGAAGAAAAACAGGTCAGGAAAGTGGGCCCTCAACAAAATTTCCAACCACATTCCTCGAACACCTTGCAGACTCCCATTTTTTTAGATAATAATAATATATTTCCTGTGGAATATCAAACCCTGGCATCAACCACACACAGCTGTGACTCCTCATTAATCAAGATCACCATCACCATGTTGATTAACACTCCAATTCTAAATATCTTTCAAGTCTTCAGTCAAAACAAGAACAAAAAACAGAACACCAGATGATGGTGTAAGCACATAGCGTTACAAACTGCACAATATTAACTATTAACTATAACCGGTCGGAAGAGCATTTATTACTGTCTACAAAAACTTTACTTTGAAAATTCTTCTTCTTTCGGTGAATATTGGAAATTCTTTTCACCAAAATAGGTAACTAGGAAAAAGATAACTATGGCATTACTAACTCTGCATTATCACTTGCATCAATAACGATAACCCCATTAATCATCAACAAGAAAAAAGTCTAATAAAATTGATCAAACTAACAGTGTGTACCAGTTTGCAAATGGATAATCATGTAAGTGTTGAATCATGAGTGCATATAATATTTGTTGGTTTCTTCTTAGTGTAGATGTTAAAAAGTAAGGTAAAGGGATGGAAGAAAGTTACCTTCCATTCTTGAAAGCCTTGCGTGCTTTCGGGGTTCAATTTTTTGATGGCGACAACCATGCCAAAGCCTGGTTTGGCAGGGGCGAGGGTCTTCTCATCCAACCAACCCTTGTAGACTCTGCCAAAGCCACCTTCACCCAGCAATGTGTCCCCTTTGAAACTCTTGGCGGCGGATTTCAGGTCCACGAAACTGAACTCCTTCAAGTTGGGCCGTTCCAGAATCTGGCCGTCAGGGGAACAAAATGGAAGAGAACCTTCGCCGTCGATGCTCCCACTGGCCATCTCCGAGAATTGGCTCTTCCCGAAGCTGCTGGTGGTGGCGGAGAACCCCACGTTACTGGTTGAACCTGAAAATTAGAAGCGAAGGAAGAGGTTTAATGAAAATTTGATTGAAGAAAAAGGGGAAGCAATGGGAAAGTTGAAGACTTGCCTGAGTAGTTAGGAGGGTTGGGGGAAGGGGAGGAAGAGGAGGAGAAGCAGAGACCCATGTGGTGAGGAAGGTTGTTCTTCTGTTTGGCGAGGTTGCCACTTACTTTATCAACCAATTTCAGACAAAAAATTATGGCTTGGTGTTCCGATTAGTACTGGGTCTTGTTCTTTTGTTTTCTTTTGTTTTGGTGGGTTCATAAGAAACTACAGAGGAAGAGAGAGAGAGAGAAGTGTCTTTGTCTGTTATGTTATGAGTTCTCTTGATTATAGGCTATGATGTGGTTTTCTGCATTCAAACATGTGTATGCTGTGATGTGGTTTTCTGCATTCAAATACTTGTATATTTTTTTTACTATTTATTTAATAGTTATTTAATAGTATATACTGACATAAACACTGATACTGATACAGATCCGAAAATACGTATAATATTTAAAATATAGAATACGAGAACATGGATCTTTATATTATATTTTTGAAGCAGAAAAATGTTTTCATGACGGTTCAAAAGAATTTGTTTCTTATTTTTATAATCATAATAAAAATTTATACAATAAGTTTGAATTTTTAGAAAATTAGTGTATTTTTTAAAAAAAAACATTGTGTTAGAACCGTACTATAATTGTCAGAAATCTAACCAATACTTTTTTGAATTTGACACTTCACAGATACATATCTTACAAGTGTTATACGAGTATCGGTGTCCGATATGAGTATCTAATACTGACACACCATTTAAAAGAAGTGTTTGAGCTTCATAGTTTAAGAGTCTCGATCATTCTTCTTAAATAATGACATATTTGATATAAGTATTTACAAATTTCTTTGTTCTAAATTATTTTTATAATTTATTTTCATTTCACCTTGTTTTTTTCATTTTAAAATATTAAGAAAATATTAAAGCCAACACATTTTAAAAAATCGTAGATTACAATTTTCAATAATAATTCCAAAAAATAAATAGTATCGGGAAATCTCTCAATTTATTATATCAACATGCTTTTGAGAAAATAAATTATATTTTTTTGTTATATGTAATATATATTTATTTCATTTATTTGTTAAAAACTGTAGTAAAGTAATAAGAAATGAAAAAAGAAGGAAATAAAGCTATTTAATGGATTGTTTAAAATGCATGCATTATTACAATCGATGAATGAAATAAGACAAAAGAAATAGTTTTTATAAACATATAATGCATATTTAAATGCATTACGATACATTTAATTTCAAAAAATATTAATACGGTATATTTAGCATAAGCATAATATCATAGAAACATTATATATTTATAAAATAAAATAAAATCGATTGAAGACAAAATTAAACCACGTATTTTATTGACAGCATTTCATTTAGCAATTGACTTTTAGTGCGTTAAATATTTTTATCAATTATTAAGAAAAGTTGCATAAAATTAAAAAGAATATTGCAAATATTATTTCAGGCATTGACCTATAAACTAAAAATGTGTTTCATTTAGACTATGAGTTTGTGATGAAGACTTTTTTTTCAAGCATTAAATGACTGAAATCTGTGTACATGATTATTTGATTAACGTGTAATTGATCTTTATATTATAATTAACATTTTTTAAATTGTCAATATGCACAATTTTTTAATTTTCAAAAAGATTATATCGGTAAATATTTGGTGTAAATTGAACATGTGTATTATTTGTAAAAAAAATTGTATTTGTGAAATATGATTTTAACTTATATTATTTTTTCTTTTTTTAATAATTTTTTTTTATATGATTATTGTTATTTGATGTGTATGAGATAGCATAATGTTGTTATTTGAATTATTTGAGGTGTTAACCTAACTGAGATGTCAAGTAGCATAGTAATATCTAATATAAAAAAAATTTATAAAAAAAAAAATATGATTTTAACTAACGTGCGTTGTGTTATTTTAATTGGAAGAAGTATATAAAAATTAATAATAATATATGATGCTAAAAATAAACTGAAAATAGAAGAAAATGTTCTATTCGTATGTCTTTGTTTCTTAATTATGAAGAAGAAAATAATTAAGGTATATGAAAATAGAAAAAATAGATAATAAATGAAAATTTAGGGCTGATTTTTTAAAGAAAAAGAAATGAGACAAATAATAATAAATTGATGGTTGAAATTAAAATAGATTCTCGAAGTTGAAAAATGATTATGATTCCTGAATTTTTTTTATGTTTATTAATTTCTCACAATTTAAAATCTTCAATAAACATTTAAAACGGTTAATATATGTCTTCAATGAAGTGATTTCTGACCATTTATGACAAGCAAGTAAAACTCTAACTTTTTTTTAAGTTTTGTTTAAATTAATGATAAAAAAAACAGTATAAATCAAATCAACTTTTAATAATTCGCTGGATCGATTTTCACAGTATTGTTAGTATAAAATTATTAAATATTTTTTAAGAAGAAATTGTTAATAGTTTTATAGTAAAAAAGTGGTTAAATATAAATTTTATAATAATGATTATATTTCTAATCTTAACTTTTTATATTTATTAGTAAATTACTAGCGGAAACTTCTTTACATAGAAATTATATATATATATATATATATAAATATATATATATATATATAATTTTAATTTTTAAATAATTTATATGAAATGATAAAATATTTATTGTATGATAAAATGAGATATATTAAATAAAAGTAAAATCGGAAAAAATTTAAATACACATATGGTTATAATGAAAAATCTCTTTTATATATAAATAAGATATCATGTTTAATTTTGATGGATTTTTAATGTATTATTTTATTTTTCATCATTAGGCTTGGAAGAACCCTAGGAATAGTGACATGGTGAGAGTCACTCTCATGCTCAATCATAACAAACTTTATTTATTTTTTAATTTTTTTCAAAGCATAATACAATAATTGTGAGTTCTTAAAGGATCATAAATGTGAAATCTGAACCAACTATTATTCACTAATTTAGCTGTGAATAATTTTTTTATCTGTGAATTACTTTAATAGTTATGAAATTATTTTTAACATTTAAAAATATGACATATTTGACACTAATAGTAACTACTCAAGTGGTGGCAAAAAGTAACATATAAAGTCCTATCATTCAAAGTCTATGTAACAGTTTGATAGGTGTGTTCCCATATACTACAAACACTTCAAACCAAACACAAGAAAATAACAATGTTCATAAATCAGAGACAACTTCAACAAACTTGGTCTAATAAATAACAATCAATATCTTTATCCATGTAAACATCTTTATTCATCAATATTTATTTTATATATATATAAGTATTTTTAGAGTTTAAAATCCAATAGATCAAAATAAATTTGTAAGTTTTTTTCAATTTTATAAACTAGTTAGGATATAGAATTATCCATATTATAATTTAGTCATATTTATACTTTAGGTAAAAGTTTCAATACTTATTTCTTTTTAAAAAGATTTAACATTTTAAGCTTTAGAGATTGAAGTCTAATAAATGAACCACATAATAAATATAACAATTTTTGTTAAAATAAAATTTTTATATTAAAATTAGATTTTAAGTTTAATTTCAATCATAAAAAAAATTATAAGATAAGATGATGCATACAAATCAATCTGATTATATATTTCTACTCGACCTAAGATATAATCAAGATAGAGAGAGTTGACTGTAAATAATAGATACAATAAAAGTTTAGACTTTGATTTACTTTAAAAAATAAATTTAAATATGTTTTGATGATCTAATCTTAAATCTGATAGATAACATCATTAAGATCAATTATCACATATAATGTATTATCCACTTTAGAGGTCTGTAAAGTTTTGTTTTTAAAAGACGTTTCGATGAGTTAAAGGAAAAAAGTATATATAAGATACTAGTATATTCAACGAATTCGAATCAAAGTATTTTTAATATATGTAGCAGGAATGAATATTGAGGAAAAGTATATGCAAGGAGAATTTCCATGAATGTTCCCGACCTAGTTGATTGTGAAATGGTAGAAGGGAAGCACTTATTATTTTCTGAGAAAGAAAATCAAAGGTGGGGACACAAAACGCACTTATAATAAAAATGTTCAAACTAAAAATGTTTCTTTAATACTTTTTTAAAATATTATATTCACTTAACAACCCACTTTATTAAAATAATAATATATATTATAATTTTAAATTAAAAAATAAAATAAATATTATTAATTAGAGATTTCAAGTGAGGGTTTTTTAAGTGAGTGACTTTTATTTGGTGGGTGTTAAAGTATCATCACCTTTTAAATATGACTTTTAAAAGTTAATAATTTTAATTATGTCACAATTGGATAACAACGTAAACATATTTACACTATAAATACATTTCAATTAAATTTTCAAATTTTAATAATTTTGTATTTTTGACTTTAGTCAAAACAAAAGGGGTGCCACTTTACTTGGGAAACGCTTTCATATTGTTCAATACCGATTTGTTTCGGTTTTGACCATATTTTTTTATCAAGTATAAAATGTCAACACGTTAATATATGAAAAGTAAGCAATTTCAAAATAAATTTCCAATATATCAAATGAATTCATTTTAATTTTTGAACATATATTAATATCATCACTCAAGACACACAATTTTTAAAAACATTTAAACTAAAAAAACCAATAAATTACATGGTAACTTATTTTTTCTTTCTACAATTTCATATAACCAATAAATATTTCTTAGTATTTTGTAATTAGATTTGTTCAAAGATGGAAATGGAATGAATACAAAGTCTTGTAAAATGAAAGCATAATGAAAATGGAAAAAAAAAAAAGTAAAAGAAGAGTTAGATTGTGATGCTATGTTAGGTGTAGTTAAAGTCTAACATTAAAAAATGCTAAGTTAGACAATTGGAAGCAAAGCAATATGTCAAAAATACTAATTTGAAATTGTAGTTTTGTCGTTCTGACCATTATTGCAATTAGGTGTAACTCTTTGACCTTTGATGAAGACAAATGGGTTTTTTCCTCTCTATCTATCTTCCTATTCACTCTCTTTCTCATTCAAAATCCCCAAACCTTCTCTTCAAATTCTTTCTATACAAGTCAATGCCCCTTGCAAAAACTATTAAACAAAACAAACACAAAAATAAAGCAAAGAGCCAAATATGAAAAATAGAGAACCCAAAATATGAATGATTTAATTTAAAGAGTGCACATTATTCCAGCATAAAATTGAGCATTAGTTTTTTGTCAATTTAAAAGAAACTTCAAATACTATACATGTATAAGTAATTGAATACAAAACTAAAGTGAAGTTTGTATTTCAAACTTTATTTATCTCAGTATTCATATTGTATGAATACTGAAGCCTTTCTGCCTATGAAGTCACTCAGCTGTTGAATAATGAGGCAATTCAAAGTAATGAAAGTAGTAGAGTACACTATTCTTTATCCTTTTCTCCATCTACCCAACTTTCCACAAAGCAGAAACTGCATCTTCCACAAAACAGTGACTGTATTGGTCAAGAGTTGGATCTCAGTAGTATAAATCCACTTTGTATCAAGTACCCTATTACAAAAAATATCCAAATTTAATTCATAATTATATTAATTCAGATCCAAATCACTTTAAATCCATTTCAATAGACTTTTTAACATCCAAACTCATTTACAACTAATTAGATTTAGAATAAATATGAATTCAATATTTTTTTTAGATTTGTAAATCTAAAATAAATGTTTATCATGGTTGAAACGTTTTTCTATTTAATATACTAACTATTTCTTTGATTTAACCACGCTCAACCTCAACCGAGGCATTATCAACTACAAAAATTATTTGGTTTTTAAGGACTGACATTAAAAGAAATAAAAAGAGTAACAAACAATAAGTCATTATTTTAAAAATAGAGAAACACATACATAAATGCTCATATTGTCAAAAAAGAAAAAGAAAAAAAATTAAAACAAAAAATAATTAAGTTGTAAAAATGGATATAAATTTTAAATTAATCTATTTAATTGGATTTGGATTGAATTTAAACTAAATATTAATTGAAATTTCAAAAATCCAATGTATGCCCTCTATTAATGAAGCATGACTATTTTATCTTCCAACTTCGTGGGATAAAATATGTTAAAAAACCATTATCGGATGAAGACACTTATGTAAAGTATAAACTTTCAAGCGTTTCATATTCAAATAACAAGACTTTCTCTAATCCCACAAACTAATAGTTGAACATTAAGGTTATAAAATGGCTAATGAACTTTAAATTAAACTCCATAATTACATCTATTCACATATTACGTTAAACAACACATCATTAAATGCTTAGCATTGTTTTCACGTGATGTAGCCTTCACCCTGGATCTCTAATGCTGAACCAAACACACGAAAACCAATAAGGAACAATTCCCAGAAGTTAACCCACCCAAACAGAGAGTACTTTGATCCAAAAAGACAGTCGGATTAATTGAACTACACCCATTCTGATGTAATAACCATACCAATTAATTGAACTTTGGAAATGACACTTTGTCATTAAAGCCCAGCCCAGCCCAGCCCAGCCCAGCCCAGTATTAATTACCAACTATGCTTGAACAATATTAAAATCGACACAATCTGCCCTGACTGATATAGGAAGGACTTTGAAATATTACACATTTTCACATCCCAGAGCCATATATTATTCCAAGGCCCTTTCTATTAATCAATTAATGCATCCATTTTAGACATGCAATTATAACAAGTTCAACTACTAATAGTAAAGTACATCTAAAATTTAAAACATTATAGTAGCACCAGAAGGAACAAGGTAAAAGTCCTAAAACAAGATAAAATACCACGATCACTGCCTTGATCTTGACTCTGCCCGTCTAGCTTCATCTGGAGTAGAAGGGAACAGCTCCACGTACCTTGATCCTATGGTCATTTTATCCTTGGACATTGCCCTCTTAGCCTCCTCAGCAGAAACAAACTCCACGTATGCCTCTCCAGTAGCTTTCCCATCAGGGCGACATGCAATGTGTACCCTGTCTTCTATCAGATTGAAATCTTTAAAGAATTCAACAATTTGAGATTTTGTCACTTGGAAGGGAAGGCCACGCATCTTCAATATCTCAGTGTACTCCATTTGATCTTTATCACTGAACCTCTTTGACCGGGAGGGTGGAGGACTACTACCATGGTAATCATTATCATATATTCCTTCGTAATTGATCTCAGCAGCAACAGCATTATAATAATCCTGCTTCTTACACCTGAACACTTCCACATACCGGCGACCCATGTTCTGGCGATCTCTCTGTAAAGCAAACTCAACCTGCATTGCTCCTGCAAAGACCACGAAGGCCTCTCCCGAGAACCGTCCACTCTTGTTCACCAGCAACACATCAACAATGGTCAGTCCAGCAAAAAACTTCAAGATGTCAATGTCGGTACAGTTGAATGGAAGCCCCCTGAGACGAACCACAGGAAAGGGAGGGGGCTGAAAGCCACCAGCATATCCATAAGGTAAGCTGCCTGTCCCGCTGCTCACTGCGAAGTATGGATTTGATTCCATCATTCTTTGTCTCTTTGAGCCAACCTCGTACCCGTCCGAAACCCCCCCGCTTCCCAACATTGCCCTTCAAATTTCCATACCCAAAAAAACACAATCCCCCACTCAACATGTTAATAAAGCCAAACCCAACCCTCTTTTCCCTGACACTTAATTTTAATTCCTATTTCTCATAATATTCATCACAACCCACAGCCAAACATCATACAAAAAAAAATAACAATAGATCAACCAGACCACCTATAGAAGAAAAAGAGGGACCACACAAGGATCACAACAATATACCAAATGTTACACTAACACGGTTTAAAAGGCAAATTAATTTAAAGAATAATATAAACCCAAAATAAGCACAATGTGACTGATTGCAACAACACATTATTGACCCTAGCCAACAGGTTGAAAGAGAATCGGGCATACTCACAAACACTCCATGTTATATCACCCATATTATAGAATACATTAAATTATTCAAAATTAAAATACACAGAGAATTAAGAGAGAAATCAGAAAGCATTTTTGTGGCCTGGGACCTGATAGATATGTCGTTTGGCGAAACCAACCCAGGAAAACTCACATGTAAGAAGGAAATATAATTTCATGCAACAAACAACCTCAATCACCCTAATCAAAGCACACACGTATGTAAACAATAAAATCAGACCAGATTAAATACAAACACGATTTCTAATCATAAGCACCATCTCACAGAAATGAAACGCCATAAATTACCAAAAGGAAAAAGATATGGGAGGAAAAAAACACAGAATAAGAAAAATGAAGTTAGGTTGACATACCCTCGGGGACCGTACATGTTTCCGAGATCGCCGAAGGATCGAGCGAAAGGCGCTTCCGTAGACGGAGGAAGACGATATGGATCCAGCGCTGCAATAACACGAAAAAGAAATCCCAAATCGAAATACAAACCCTAACTAGGGTTACACGGACTTCTACTTCTTCAACACACTGCGCACCCCTTTCAAGGCTTCGCGTTTAATGTGTTTTTTCCTTTATCTAATTTATTCATGGTTTTTTTTATCCTGTGATATACCAGAGAATATACTATATAGTGCTAAATTGGACTTCAATCACTGATTTGTTGATCCTCACATGACCGTCGGATGAAAGGGTGATATAGAAAATTTAAATGATTATTTTCAGAATAAATTATATTTTTTATTAACAAGTAGTTTTTTTATTGGCTTGATTAGCCCGTAATAGTTAAATTTTCAAAAGAATTAATAAAATCATTATTGTCTGATGTTAATTTTTAGTACACTATTTTACAAGTTGATTGTAGTGTCTGAGATTAAATTTCAAATATAGTTTGTTATTAAGTTATAAATTAAATGTAATAATGATTTTTTTTATACATTTAATAAATAAGCCAGATTTTTTTATGTATAAAAAACATTTTTTTTGGTTCTTTCATATGCTAAATCATTATCTGCTTATATTAGGATCAAAATGTTCATTTTTTAAAATACTTTTTTTTCAACTAAAGACTAATTATATCAACTGGCAGAAAAAAAATGGATTTGATAAAAAAAAAGTAACTTTTTTAATATTTTAAATTTTCAAGATGAGAGAAAGTTGAGGATGTTAAGTAATCCTATGCTATGCAAAAGCATGGGATGGGAGGTAGAAAAAAAAAAGATAATTTTTTTGTTATGACAGTGAAAGTGGATCAAAGAAAAAAAAAAGGAGAGAGGCACAAAATTTTCAAAGTCATAACTAACCATTTGTGTGAAAAGTAGTAAATAACTGTATAAAAATTGTCTGAAAAGTAAATAAATAAATATATATAATCATTTGCACAAGATACTAGACAATTTTATATATATTTTCACTTATAATTAATTACGGATATTTTACTATAATAATAATTTATTTTCAAAAACAAAATTATTTATAATAAATTGAATGTTAACTTTTCATCCATTTTTAATATAAGTATTATTCTAGTTTTTTTTTTCTCTTTCTTAATGTTCATTTGGAGTGAGAATAGAAACCACAACTTCTTTTGCAACAATTTTTCTTCTTTGTACTGTTTGTAAGTATATCATTTTATTAAAATATTATTATCAGAAACAAATCTTCAAAACATACTTTTTTTAAAAGAAGCCCCAACTTTTATAATAATAAATAAATAATTACATCAGAGAAAATAAATTTTGTAAGATATAAGAAATTAACATCACGGAAAAAAGTTTCTGTAATAATATTTTTTTAAACGAGGGATTACCTGGTATTTATGCAGTGGTGATCAATCAAACTTTTAACATGTTTAAGAAATTGATAGACATATATATTTAATATTTCAACTACACTTCAGAATGTTCTTTTATTTTTTATAAAATTAACCAATTTTAATTTTAGATCTTATAAAAATAATCATTTTCATGAAATCTGAAATTACATTAAATTCTTATAAAATATTTAAATTTTAGTGTATATTCTTTGTGTTTAAGAAACAAAAAGGGAGACAATTAGAGAGGAGATGTGTGATGTTTTAGGGCACTGTGGGGGAAGTGGGACTGTGTTAAAAAGCAGAAAATAATCCAGAAAAGTGCATGTTATGTGTTTGGAATGAAAAATTATTTATTACAAAGCAAAACATTTGTAAGGGAGAGAAGTTTTTGGATGTGAAAGTGAAGCTAGAGAGAAAGGGGAAGAAGATGGTACCACTCAGCATACATGTTTCAAAAAAAATTAGAAATCCAGAAGAATATAAACCAATTCCTTAAAAAAGACCAAAGTAGGGGTAGGGTGGGGGCTGCAACTCTATCATATTACAGGCATATGAAAATTTTGCTTGCATATGCAGAATGGAGTTTACACAATATAATGGTTATCAACCAGAGAAGGAGAGAAGGAACAAATCTAGTGAAGCCTTGTTCATTCCATTTAAATGCAGGAGACCAAGCAGTCGAAGGAGGTAACAATGTTATGTGATTCTAGATGAAGAACATCACCATCTATTTGCCATAGGCGAGTCTACAAACAAATCTGCTAACCCTGGTAGACACTATCAGCCAAGGTATTATCCCAACCTGAAATAGTATAAAACAGTTGGAACGCCATTCATAAACTATTACAAGCTTCACACGTCTTCTTTTATTTATACTACATTATTTAGTGGGTAGAAAAACAGTGGATTGCACTGTATATTGTATAATGCATAAAAGCATGAAAAATTACCAGCTTCCACGTAAAGATGAAAAGTAAAACTAAGAGGTGGAGGAGCTAAACTTAATGTAGTCTGATTGCAAGTTAAACTCACTTCCAGTGCTTTGGATAAGCACATTTCATCCACAAAATACACAAGTGAAACACCAATTCATGATTACATCTCAAAATCGGGAGATTGTGATTTCTTTTGAGGAGTTTAACACATTTTCTAACATACTCTACTAGTTAAAATTTATTGAAAACAATAAAGTTGCGAGTTGGAATACGTTAAGGGTATGTTTGGATAACCGTTTTGGGTTCCTCCAACATACTTTTGGACCACTAAACTCAATTTTCTATTATGTTTGTTGCCTCTAAAAGTCACATTTTCATCATCGCTTCACCCAAAACAAAGTTTGAATAAGAAGCAACAAATTAGTTGCTTTTTGAAAATTATTTTCAATACTAAAAGTACTTGATAATGTTATACAATAAATTTCATTTTATCGACATACTTTGAACAACAAATATTAAAACATAAACTGCACTGCAGTAAACTCATTTTAAGACATACTTTTTTCTTCAAATTCATGTTTGCAAACTTTGATCCAAAATTCCAAATATGAATTTCAGCTAAGAATGAATAGTTTATTAGATGCTGAGACACTAGCCTTTTTTTCTAATAAAAAGCTCCCATCTTTCAACTCTGACCAATGAAGTTTGTTAAATGACGGGTATTTGAATTCATCATAACATGGCATAATTCAGGACACTGTCAAAAACTACTAAATACATCCAAATTCAAAAAGCAAGAGCAACGAACAATACATTCAATGATTGAAATATATTAGAAATATGAGAAGTGCCTTAATATTTTAGAGTACCTTACACTTTCTCTTAAAATTTATTCTTTTATATTATATGATCAATTTTCTTATTTAATTAGGACCATTATAAATATAGGAATATCTAATTAGAGTTACATTTCTTAGAATCTTATTTATAGCATATCAAAGCATTATATAAACAAAAATTATTATAGCTATTTGTATTTATTATCATCAACATGTATAAAATTATCAAGTTGTGTAATATAGATATAATCAATCATCCCTTTCTTTGTCTATTATTTCCATCACAGTACCTTATTCCATTTTCCACTCCAGTTCACCCCCTGCTGCATACTTTTCCGACAACAGTTGTTCTTCGCTGGTGATTTCTTAGTAGTCATTATTCACTAACAATGATTTTTTCGGCAATTTTTAAGTTACTTATTAGTAGTGACTTCATTCACACCTATGATTATTCAAGTGGTGAGTCTTTTCTCCTGTATGAATCATATTAGCGGTGACTTCTTTCCCATCGAAGATCATTCTTTTTGGTGATTTTTTCCCACATACAAATCATGGCAACTTCTTTCAAACCGACATTCACTCCGGCGGTAACTTGTTTCCTTCCAAAAATATTATCAGTTTAAAACTTCCTAATATGGTTTTGCTCCGAACAAACCTTGCTTTCCATGTCATGAAAATTCTGTCAAATTGATGGCCATTCTAGCTATGCTATCTTTATAACAATTCTCTCTAACTTCTTCAATAGCCCTGAGTTGTTTTTCCAACTACTTTTTGGTGAAGGTCATTTTCTATGTTTTTTATTTGTTGGGAAATGAATAATTTCTTGTAATAAGCTGAAAGTTTAGTAAAGCTTTAGCTTAAGAAGTCTTAGAAATATAAGAAATATCTAATGATATCATAAAATAGTTTAGAGTATCTCAGTATTTATTCTTCTTTTATATTTTATTATTTATTTCCTTATATAACTAGAATTTTTATAATTATAGGAATACTTTATTAGAAACAGATTTATATGCATATCACATCATGTATATGAGCATAAAATTTCCTATAACTATGATCAACATTGTGTAGTCCAGAGACAATTTTCAGCAATTCTTGCATCGAATTTTCTTTCATAAAAACCTAAATAGGGTTTGCTTTGGGTATCTCTTTTTTATTCAAAGTTTCAAATATAAGGAAAGATACTAGAAATTGCTTACCATAATATTGTTATTTTCAATCCCTCCAGTCCTCCAAGATAATAATCTCCCTGCAAAAATATGTAAATAATTTTCAGATCATAACCATTAAAAAAAGGCAATGAGAAATGCATTTGTCTCCTATGCCCACATTTGGACAAAAAAATGTTTTTTCGGACGACTTTAACTTTAAACACATTTAATTTAAACAAAAATTACAATGTTTAAAATTAAAAATTTATATTAAAAAATGGCATCAATTTAAATTAAAAGTATTATTATATAATATAAATAAAAACAAGGGATTTTCAAGGATTTTAAAAGTGTTTTTCTCATGGTATTCAATTCAGACTTTAAATGAACGAAAAAAGTCATGCCATTCAATTAGAGTTAAGAAGGATTTTTTCAGGATGGCAACGAACTTCAATAGTATTCAATTAAGATTTTTTATAACATGTGTATTCTCTCTTTATGGAAGCCAATATAGATGTTGGTGTGCAGAACTTGATAACCTTTTTCACAAAAGAATTACAATTTAACCAATAGACATCTTCATCTATAGTATTTTCAGATAACAAAGATCATAGTTTGAAACATATTGTTCAAATCCAAGAACATGGATGCAAAAAGGACCATAATCTGGAATGTATTGTTCAGATCCAAGAACATGGATGAAAAAAATGCCAATGCATAGAGTAGGACATAAAGTTAGAACCAATTAACTAATGAAAGATTGAAAAATTGTACTGAGTTTACTTTTTTTATCCAAAACTTATTACTTTATTGTTACTTGTTCCGGTACCGCCATTATAGTTCCACATCGCTTAGGAGTTGAGGCCAATGACAGTTTAAATACACTCCCTTAACCCACCGAAGCGCCTTTTAAGGACAAAACCGTGACAGAGCACCGACCTCCAAAGCAGACAATACCTCAGATGCGGTGATTGACCCTAGCGATACTATCTCTCGAACTTGAGGTCGGAACATTGTAGTTTTGAATGTTTTCTAAGTGTGGATAAAATTCTTTCAAATTTTATAAATTCATTAAATCTTTTAGATTGTTACAATATAAATTGGTTAAAATCCAAAAAGACTTCTAAACAATCTTGAAGTCATAAGATTCCTACATGTCTAGTAAAATCCACAAGACTTTTTGTCAAAATAGTCTTTTAAAATTTCAAACCAATACACCCCGCAATACATACATCTATTCTACTTAATAATTACTCAGTTAGAAAAGTATTTACAATATGCGTAGCTTATCTTCTTATTCATATTTCTAAAATTATAAAATAATAAGGGGACCAAAAGTTAGATAGGACGACCAAATATAGTAAAGTTCTTGAATTATGAGCATATTTTGACGAACTTCTTCATAAACATTCTTAGAAATAAAAATAAGAAAAATTGAAATCAACTTCTCCATAAACTAAAAATTAGCTTCTACACAAGCTAATTGTAGAAACTCTTATACAATTTTCCTAAAATTTTGTTTTAAACTTGTGTGTAAGCTAATTTTAATTTATAAAAAAACTAATTGCATTTTTTTTCTTCTTGTTCTTCTCCCCTACAAATGTTTATGAAGAAGTTCATCTAATCCAAACAAACCCTAATACTTCAATTATATCAATTACTATGCCTATAAATGTCACATCTTAGCACTATGAAGCGTTTTGTAGTTAATGGAAGAGTTTGCAACTAAACTTGTTTTATTGGAAAAACCTCAAAAAAAATTCAACCAAGAACTCTATAAATATATTATAACTACAATTCATTTTGCGCCTATGTATATAACCAAAAGTAAACCTAACATATCCATAATCATAGCCAAGAAATATATCTACAACCATAACCTATACCTAATACGAAAGGAAACTAAATAATATAAGTAAATATTCTCAATCAGCAAGTCCGTAGATATTAGAATCCAAAAAAGGAACATTTTCTTATTTTAAGCTCCCAACAGTTTAATACAAATGAGTGAGAGTTTGTATCATAATCTAGTAAAATTAAGTATTAATCATAATTGCATTACCAAATGGTTGCACAAGTTGTTGAGATATGCTAGCCACAGGAACACTCCAAAACCACATGAGGAAAATTAGATATGTTAAAACCTGCATCACACAACCATGTTAATATCTTATCGGCCTTTGCAAAGAAAATAAGTAAACCTGAAACAATTTCTAGATCAGAAAATACCTTAGAGATAAGCAGAAATTTTGAATACAAAGCAGTATCCTTGACGTGTAAATTTTGAACTGCATGTTAGTTTAAAGTATAACTTTTCCGGTAATGCTACTTTCACCATGATCTCAGCACAAATAGCATATAAATTCTTATGCGACTACATCTAGTTCCACCTACTTAAGGATCCAACTTAAAAAAATAGCTAACTCAGTAGCAGTCTCATCTAATCTGTTTAGAAATGGATTAAGTAGCACTTGCAATATTTTGATAAATAATCACCAGTGTTGTAATTGTACATATGAGATTATATTCATAAAACAATTTATTAAACAATTTTGTTACCTAATTCCTATATTCATAAAAATTAGGTAACAAAATAATTTATCTACAAGTGGTTGTCTCATCCTATGCTATGCATTCCATAATCCTTTAGTGAGGGTAAAAGTTTGTTACTCTAACCAATACATCATTTGATGCCAAGCACCATAATTTTGCAAATTAAATGCACAATGCCTAGTATTTTGAATTTGATATAGGAAATTAAAATCCTAAATCAAGCATTTAGAAAACTGACACGAATGTAAACTTAACTATCATAAAATATGGAAACTTAATTGTTCTAAAAGCCAAGTGTCATTTAAAACGTTTTCTTAAAGTCTTTTACCAGAGGAGGAGGGTCTGGAGAGGGAGTAATCTTCCTATGTTTTGAGTAAGCAAAGGATGGTCCTCTGGTCATTTTTTCTTTCCAGCAACCACCATGCCCTCTTAGCATTTTTTGGTATTTAGGCACACTAATCAATTAGAAAATTACAGCTGAAACTGTCCCATATTTGTAACAACTCTTTCAGAGAATAACTCTGTCCAAAAAACTTCAAAACGCCTCCTCTGCCCACTTCTTCCTCATTTTCTATACAAAATAACTGCTCCTAAACTACATAACTGAACCTACTTAAACAATATACACAATTAATATTATGTAACCACTCCTATTTTCTGTCAATAACTATCATATCTGCTCCTAATCCCATCAATTGATGATTATGGTAATATGATCAGTAAACATGTTCATATAAGAAGACTTTATAGAGATGGATTGAAAATACAAAGTGATGATGACTAGGATAAGAATACATGAAGAAGTGATATTAAGGATAAAGATTACAGGAGAACTATATCATTTAATCACCAGCAAAATTATTGTTAATTGGAATTTTAGTGTTTCTTCGTTCTGAAATTTATTAAATATCTTAAAAAATCTAGAAATTTAAGTTGTTTGGTTATCTAGTTGGCTTGGTCTAGAAAGGATTAGTATTTTCATCCAAATGTAGCTTCTTCAGAATTTTGATTTGGCCTAACTTGAGTTCAGTTAAAAAAAATCTATATTCTCCTGTCTATATATTTGCCTCTTCCCAATTCTTTTTCCCTTTCCCTATTGTGCTGCTCATCCAACATCAGAGACTGATAATCTGAAATCCTCCCAAAACAAAGAAAAGACATCAAAAGGATAAAAGACAAATAACATGAAAAAGTCAGCTCAAGAGTTCTGTTGTTCCCTTTTCATGATTGATAGAGAAGCATTCCAGACAAAACCACAAAGAATAACAGCTTGAAAGAGCTTCTACCCCCTTGGACTTTCAATATTATTACTTACTCTGGCACAGAATCATGTAATACAGGGGAAAAACACAAATGAGTTTAAAATCATAGTTGTTTTTTTTTAAATACAGTTGAAAAGAGCATATGTACCACCTATCTACACTTTTTAATGTAGGCAGGCAAAACATTTATACTCAAAGCAAACTCAAAATTGCAGATTTGAAATGTCCCACTACATTATAAAAAATGCAGTATGCAACAAGAAATGACTCGTGTAAATAACTTACACTTTGCAAGTTCCTTCTCCTTTGCAGCGGCTTTCCTCTTGAGTTTTGCACCTTGTGCAAAGGTTGATGGCCTGAGAGAAGAATGAAATCACTTATGTACACTCTCACAAGCATATATTATTCAAATATATTAGATTTAAATGTAAGATATTTCTATTTTTCATAATTTCCATAAAGCATCTCATTTACTATGAAACTTTCAAAAAATAGAAACTGGGAGTAAACACAAAAGCATAGAAAAAACAAATAAAATAAATGGCCTTTCGGGTTTCACAAAATATTTTATTCAAGACACAATAAATGAGAAGGTAAAAGAACCCATAGTTGGCTCGAACATGAAAATTTACATGTTTTCTTTCATTGAAAACATATTGTCATTATGAGATTTTAGGTATAGAACAAGAAAGAGAGATAAAAGATAATAAAATACTAAATTAGTAATAACTGAGATGAATTACAATGTCTTGATGTGTTGATATGTTCAAAAACCTTTAGAGTACAAACCATTGTTAGGAAACCAATCATGGTAATAAAATATGATAACTAATCCTAAGATAGGATAAGGAAGTAAGAAAACGAATCCAAGAGGATAAACTAAGACATGATAAGATATTTCATAAATTCTAACAATTACCAATGTAATATATCTATAATATTTTTATCATAGATTTAACCAAAAGTATAGAAAAAAATAAATTGATAGAAGGGGTGAGGCTACTAGCTTCCATGCTTATATAGAATGTATGCCCACCCTTGTAAATAGTAGTTGAGACTAAAATAGGGAAGGACAAAGATAATTCTGATCATTAAGAGTTGGAATTCTATATAAGACCCATTTCTTTTCATGGAGGAAAAAATTGCCAAAGCATGAGTAACGTACTGTGCCAGTGAGCTCGCCTCCTTCAAAAGTTCTTTTATTTCTCTATGTAACTCAGCTTCTTTTTCTTTGTCGGATCCACTCTGAAGCAAAAGCATAAAACTAAAAGAAATTAATATCATAATCTAACAGTCAATGTGTTAGATATGTTTCTTGTAGATCAAAGTAAAAGTCAATAAACATAAAATTTATGGTAGAGACAAATTGCAAGATATAGCATATTGCAAATAAAGGCAACAATCCTACAACAGCCTAAACATTGTCCTACTGGAGTTTCATGACAGCTTTCTTCATTCTCAACCATGGGAACTCAAGAAGAAAATTCAAATTGAAAATTTCCAAAGCTTGATTAAAAAAAGTCAAAAAACTACAGGTTTCATTAGCAAATGCTAGACTAAAATCACAATGACCCAACCCAAAGAGTTTGGACGGTTTCCTCTAAAAAAGGGGAGGGGAAATGTGGCAGCAGTCAATGGAGCAGACAGTTAAACACATTGCGGCATTTGTTAATAGGAAACGAATAAATGATTAATGGGAGCATGAAATAGACAAGGGAAACAGAGGGAATTGTAGATATTTCATCTCTAAACTTGGGACCAAGATCTGTGGGGGCTGAAGGTATTTCTGTTCACTGTTTCTGACACCATCTTATTCATCTTCTGTATCCTTTCGTGACATACTATTCATTTTCACTAAACAAGATAAATCACTAAACCAAACATGAAAATTCAGAACCTAGTTACCCATCCTATACATTTTTTTTCAAGGAAACAGCTGCATAAAAGCATGGAATTAAATGAGTTTTGAAAAGTGTAAACTATTCTTCTTAAAATGTTAAATTTAAACATAATGAGTGCATATAAGCAAACTGTTTCCCAGAATCCTATTATAAGTGTGAAATGGACAGCAATTAACATCTCATAAATAGCATAAAAATCAAATAACCAAAGCTCCAATTAAGCAAATGTGAGCCAAATAAGATATATGCCAAACCAAACATCTAAAAGCAAACAATATTAGCATCACTATCTGAATCCCTTTAAATTGTTAGAATAATGAAAAAGGAAAAGAAGAAAGAGAGAGATCACCTTCTTGGATTGATTAATCCTCTGAGAAGCAAAGTGAAAAGCTAGAACAACGAAAAATATGAAAGGAGCTGCTAGTGACCTCTGATTTTCTTCACTTGTTTTGTCTCCCATCATCATGTCAATTTGAAAGGCTCAAAAAGCTCTATTCTACAGGTTACTTTGCTTTCTTTTCTTTCCTCCAGGGAAAAATTGATGCTATGAAAACACACCAAACCACAAACCTGTAAAGTTTCAGATTAAGGTTCAACCAGTTAATCCAAGTGGTTGAAACAGATGACGGTCTGAATACACACACACACATAAAAACTTAGACAAAAAAATCAAATTAAGTACCTATCAATCACAAATTCACGTAAAAAAAACTCACACGATTCATAAGCAATGATTAAGAATACAGTGAAGGGGAGGGCAAAAAAAGGAATTTACAGAATGACATAGTGACACGTACAATATAAATACAGAAAAAATAAATAACAATCAAATCAAAACCAGGAAGCAAGCACTGATGAAAATAATAGCCATCACGATTCACACCAAAACGATGCAGAAAAAGAAATGTAAGAGAATAAATCGAAAACAAAAAAATTGCCGCTAGTGAACAAAATCTCCAAATGAGTTACAAATACAAAACTGAAAATCAAAATTTAAGAGAGAAAATAGTAATTGAGAGAATTGAAAAAAAAAAATGGAGAAATCATACCTAGGAACAGCGGTACCAAAGAGCATTAGGATTAGGGCTGTGGCAAATGCACGTGTTTAAGTTAGAATGAGGAAAAAGTCATAAAAACGTTATAAAAAGGGACAAATGTTATTTGTAGATCAATTCATAGAACAATTTGCACACAATATTTTTTGTGCTAATCACTCTTGGACATAATTTATTACATGTCATAATGATAGAAAAATATAAACAGAAAAAAATATTATATAAATTATTGTATGTGTATCACATATCATATAAGATCCTAATTTAATAGTTAACTAAGATTTATATCATATAAAACTATGTAGTTAGTTATCATTCTTAAAAGTCTCATACACAATAACTTCAATAAATTTTCACCAATAGAATTACAAATAAAAATATGAAAAATATAATTTTATCATTAATTTAAATAGAAAATGTGTTATTAATATTACTGTCAATGAAAATGGAGTCATGGATTAACTTGGTACATTTTTTACAAACACACAAAATTAGTTCTTCTCACTACATGTTATCATACAAACTTTATAGTTAAAATTAATTTAAATTGGCATCTCAATCATATATTTGATGGCTTAAAATTAAATTTATCAAAATTAACTTAACTAAATTTTAAAATAAACTCTTAACTTTTGACTGATTAATATGGAGGAAATTTTAAAAATAAAAAAACATCAGTGGAGCATAAACATTTTTTCTTTAATTGAAGAGGAAGGAATTTCAATGAGTAGAAGGAGGAGGTCAACAAGGGTAACTTATTGTGTTTGTGGGAGGTAGGGTGAGGTTGTACATATTAAGACTCAAAGAAATTTTGGATGCAAGTTCACAAGTTGTCTTAGCTATAGGGTATTGTGATTCCTATTTGAAGAATCATATTTCAAGTGCATTTTGACTTTGGTTAAAGATTCCAATTTGAGGTGTTATATTAGAAGTGTCTCTTAAGTACATTGCTCCTTCACAAAGACTACAAATGGCTCGTTTGTGAACCATCCCCTCTCTGACCAACAACACTTCGACAATGGTGAGTCCAGCAAAAAAATTAATGATGTCAATGTTGATGCAGTTGAGCGGAAACCCCCCAGAGACAAACTGCGAGAAAGGGAGAGGGGCCTAGAAGCCACTACCATATCCATAAAGTAAGCTACCTGTCTCATTGTTCACTCTCCGAAGTATGAATTGGATTCCATCATTCTTGGTCTATTTGAGCCAACCTCATACCCATTCAAAACTCCCCTCTTTTCTATATTGCCCTTCAAATTTCCATACCCAACAAAAAATCCCCCTCTTCTCATACACATGTGGAAACTTGATGAGTCCACTGTGTAATTCATTTTAGGTGGGAGTTACTTTTAGCTTTTATCTTGTCTGTGGTAAACAGAGATAGTGATTTAGATATTTTACCTTAATTAGTGTTTTAGTTTTAGTTTGGTTTATTTATTTAATTGGAGTAATAACCAACGACCTACTGCTTCCAAATGTTATATCATCTTCAATTATTGTAAACTTTTATTTTGTGTTTATCTCTAAATTTGGTTGTATTGAGACTAAAATAGTACTCTAAACTAAAGTCTTCTGCATTTCATTTTAGAAAATCTGATTCCCTGGTAGTTGCCACGAGCTTGATTAAAGCCTTTTTCAAGTATAATATTGAATCTAAAAAATAACACTGCTAATTAAGAACAGTAGCAATGGGAGTGGAAGTCTCTTTCCTTTTCTTTCTTCTACCTTCATAGATGAAATAAACTGATAGTAGCATGGACAACAATATTAACTAAACAATCCAGCGCTAAAAAGCCCCAAAGCTGAGCGGGCTCTATGCCTTTAAAGAATATCTTCAACACCAATATAAGTTATGGGAGAATTATCATTATGTGTTTAATCTCTTGAGTATTTGGAGTTTTAATGTAGTGGGTGAAATTATTTTTTGGAGTCGTTTTGGTTAAAACTTAGATAACTTTCTTAAAGCAACAGAGCACCAAACAAGGACCATAACTTTCTTAAGCCAGACATGTATAAACAACATCAAAGCTAGAAAAGTCATACAAATTACAATGAAAAGTGGTTCAAGGTTAAAAGTTAATACTAGTGAAGCAATATACCTAATGCTACACTAACAAACTTACAAGGTTAATTACTGAAAGAATCATATAACCTGAATATAAGCAAAAGGCTACCCCGGGTGTAAGAATACAGTATTGACCCCATCCACAAGGTTGAAAGAAAATTAGGCATGCTACAAAATTAAGAGAGAAATCAGAAAGTATTTCGGTAGCTGGCCTCAGACCTGATAATATTTGTTTGCCAAACCCAACCTAGCCAAACGCACACATTAAAATCAAAATATAATTTCATACAATGATCAACCTCAATCACCATATAATTTAACACAAACATCTCCTATAAACGCTAAACAAGACTAGTTTTACATGCACACACGATTTATAATCACAAGCAGAACCGCACAGAAATGAGAGCCCAGAAATTGGGGGAATAAGGAATGAGAAAGATGAAGTTAGGTTCACATATACCATACATGTTTTTTGAGATCGCTGAAGGTGCTTCAATGGAGGAAAGAGACACAAAATGTGAATCCTAGATCAACCTGCAAATCTTGGGAAGGTATCCAACGATGCGCACCGTTTCAAGACTTAGCCTGAAGTTTTTCCTTACTCTTTTTCTTTTTCTTACTTCAATGAAAAAGAAATTGAAAACTATGTATAGAAGACTTTTTTTACATATATTTTAAAATATATATTTTCAAAATAATACATAAAGTACTTTTTTACGATAAAAAATATGCAGGTTTTAAATTTTTTATATAAAAACAAAAATTAAATACTTTTAATTTTGTATTTTTAGGTTTTGAAGGATTTGTAAAACATAAAATTATAAATAACAAATTAAGTTTAAAAACAAAACAAAAATTATAGTTTGAATTTGTCCTGAAGTATTAAGAAGATATTAACAATTCAATCAAATATTCTGGTAAAAGCTTTTTACACCAAAAAAACATAAGATATACAAAAAATTATTGATTATCTTATTAGACACCTATTAATATAAATCTCGCAATATTAAAAAAAAAAAACTCATCAAACTAAATTTATTCTTTTGTAAGTGTTAGGTAAAGGGTTGCTTAGAGAAACATGAAACATTAGCGAAAATCAACCAATATAAGAGAACTAAATAAAAAATATAATTAGTTTTCCTCTTACTTATTTAACATTCTTTTTAAATTCAATCTAAATTTAGTTTTGAGATTTATAAAGTAAACTCTATAAATATTTTGTGAGAAAATTAATAAGATTAAGGAAACGAAATAAGTTTTGGACTTTTTTCTTCATAATTGTGTTTAACATAAACTAAAAGACCTACCATTCCAAATAGTTTGTTGATAGATGTATCATAGATAAGTTGTCGATAATTTTAAGTGGTTGTCTTGGTTCAAGTAAAAGTTTGGTTTTGGATTACGTCTAAGTCTCTCTCTGATTTTTTTTTTTCTTTTCTGATTGGTGTATCGAACCTTTAGTCTATATGAGGATGGTTTCTTTATATGTTTTTGAGCTGAAGTGCTTGTTTTTAGGGTGTTTGATTTTGAGTAAAGTCATGAGTGTTTTAAAATCATAGGTGTCTCGTGGTGTGCGTTTTAGGATGGAGTGACTTAAGTTTTTTTATTCTGTATAAGGGTTTGATCACCCTGAAGTGGTTCACATTTATTCGTTGTTTATTACTAATAAAAAAAATTATACATAAGTTGTTAATATGATGACTCTAAAACTATTATATTATATATTCAGGATAAAAGTGGTTACTTTCAACTTAATTTAAAGGAATCCAAATACATATAATATATGTTGTTGTTACAATACTTTTGTATTAACTTCTATAATGTTCCTAGAAGTCTACTATATTTTTTAAAACCTTTATATGATATTGGAACGAAAATATATAAAAAAAATCTCTATAAAGGATTCTTTATAATGACAACCTTAATTTATATTATAGAAGTTAATTACTTGTAGTTGTTAACACTTATTTGTAAGTCATAGTAAATGTTTTTTTTTTATAAAGTAGATTATGTATTACTAATTTTCATCTTTGGTCATAGGGTTTGATTTGCAAACTTTACTAGTAAGTTAGGCTAAATTGTTATACTAATAGTTACACTTTGAATTGCACTCACCACATATCTATAATAACAGGATTTTTCCACACTAAAAATATACACTTTCATTTAATACTACAAGAATGAGCAAAAATAATATTTATCAACATGAGTAAGTTGTGTTTGATGATACAATTTTGTTTTGGAAAAAGTTATAATGGTGATGGACCACTTGACTTCAATGTGAGTGGAAGTCAAATGAAAAATTGTACTATAATAAAAAATTTTGGCACAATAATTGGATGGTCAAAATTGTGTTGAGTATACACGACTTGATTAGCATTAGATTAAAGTTTAATTGAAGTTGTGTGAGTTTAATTTTAATACAAAATAAAAACAATAAAAACTCGTGCATACACGTGACAATTTTGAGTATACACGACTTTGATTAACATGAGATTAGGGTTTAATTGATGTTGTGTTGGTTCAACTTCAATACAAAACAAAAATAACTAAAAGTTGTCCATACACATGACAATTTCAATTGTTTTTGCTGCATACCAAGGTCGTGTTACGCTTACACGATTTTAGTTTACAAATCTTATTACTCAGCACAACCTTGGTGCAAATTCACAATGTACAGAGCCTTGGAAATTTAAATTTGTCCCTTACAAGTAAATCAAATGCCTTGTTAGAAAGTGCAATTACTCTTATGTGCATCCATGTTTTTGTTATTATTGATCCATTTAATAGAACTTCCTTATGATGAAAGATAATTGACACTAACATAATATCCAATTTGTATGTTTGAACGTGGTCGTGAACCTCAAAGTGACTCAAAAAAGACATTGTGTTTTTTTTGCATCCTTCCATCATACACCTTGATTATATTATGTCCTTTCTCACACACCAATGATTATTCTATTTATTAGCTAAATTATAAAATCCTTATCTTACTCGTACATATATGTATGACAATTTTTTCTTTCAAAACTGAAATATTAAATTATTATCGTGTTCGTATAACTAAAATTTTCACACTCATACACAACTTCAACTTCAGTTGTTTCTATTTTACAGTTGTTTCTATTTTACATTGAGATTGTGTGACAAATGCCTTTAATTCATCATAATCTTGTGCTAATTAAAGTAGTGCCCATTCAATATAATTTTAATCATCCAAAATTTATCATCCAAAATTTATGTCCAAAATTTATGTGAAAGTTATTCTATACTAGTATGACTTATTTATTTAACATGTGTTCACACTAAAATAACATCACCATGATAACCTGTTTAAAATAAAATATTGTCAACAAAACACAACTTATCTATAATTTAATAACTTATTTAAAATAAAATCATGCTAATAAACACACAACTTATCCATAATTTAATAACCTATTTAAAATAAATTCATAACAAAACACAACTTATCCATAATTTAATCAATTAAAAACCCACTTAACTGAAACCACCTAAGGAGATTTCAGTACCTATGTGCTCCTTGAGGTTTTACACGACTTTAGGAAGTCTACACACTTTATCTTTAGGTGGTTGATGCATAAAAAGAGTTTCTACAGAATAAAAAGATATTTTAACTTAGGAAATTGTAAACTTACATTTGTATTGTATTACATTTATACAACATTTGCAATCAATAATAAATTTCATTTACATCATGTAATCTTATGAACTTCTTTAAAAACAATAACATATATTTATTATACTTGTTTATAAATAAAAAATATATTGGATTATCACTGTTTATATTTATGTAATTTTATTTAATATATAAATTAAGATAACTAATTACATATTATATTGAAATTGTGTTTCAATAAAACAAATTTAATTATATAAAGTAACATATTTTAAATATTTATAAATTATTTGTAGTTAGTTACATTTTTTTAGAGGTCAATATTAGTTTATTTTTTTTTCTCCTTTTTTTTTATTATATTTTTTTTTTGTATTTTTGTAATTAACCGTTCATTAAAACAAGAAGAAGATAATTTGGGTATATAAAATCTAATTATATATTATTATTATTATAGATGACAAATCTCATTGATATTAAAATCTTCAAATTTTCAATAATATTAAATATATGATAAGTTATTTATTATCATAGAGGGTAAAAAATATTAATATTCAATAATTTAGTATATAATATTTCTGTAAATTTATTAATGGTGAGATTCCTTTGAGTATGAAATTATTAATGCAAATATTTGTTGTGAGATCTCATATATTAAATTGCTTATTGATCTGTCTGTTATTTAATAAAGATATAATTTGAACTTTAAATATTAAGATAATATCAAGATATCTAATGTTTTGGTAGTTAGAAACTAACTAAAAAAGTTAAGTATATTATGGTTATCTCCATTTGTGTATTGTTTTTATATAGAAAAGAGTAATAAATGAGGATTGATTTTGTTGTGAGGAACTCTTATTGGAAAAATAATAATTTGTTATTGTATAAAAAAATTATAGAGAGGAAGAAGAAGATGACACTGTTTTTAAAAATTATATTTTTGAGTAAGAAATTTGTCCTATTTTCACTGATATTTTATGTGATACTTGTTATGATTTTATATTTTAGATGTAATTTAAAAAATTATTTTAATTGAAAAATTATCTGTACCTTTGATTAGCTTTTTACAGGGATATTTTTAAACGAATTGTCGTAAATGTAAATAAATTGTACACTCTTAGTAGTGAATCCAAACAAATATAGTTATGATATATAAAATATAGTTATCATATAGGTTAAGAATCTGAACACTCATTTCAAATAACGTGTTGGTGTTGGATATATATACGATGACGATATTTGTAAGACATGTATTTATGAAATGTTTAATTTAAAAAATATTTATTGAATTTTTCATGTATTTATGAAATGTCTAATTTAAAAAATATTTATTGAATTTTTCATAATTATAATATGGTTCTACAATAATTTAAAAAAAAATACATTAATTTTATAAAAATTTAAATTTATTATATAAATTTTTATTATAATTATAAAAATAAAAAATAAATTATTTTGAATGAGTTATAAAAATATTTTTTTGTTGTATCCTCATATTCTATATTTTAAAAATAATATGTATTTTCATATCCGTGTATTAGTGTTCATACGTGGTGTTTGTGTTACAAAGATTATATTACATGTCACAAATCAGAGTAGGTACAAATTGTATTTTATTTTAATTTGTTTTTACAATTTTCTTATTTTTATGACTTATTTTTCTTAAATGAAAATATTTCCAGATATTTTACTATCTTATTAGTTATAATATATCATTTTAGTATATTTAATTATAAAAATTAAAATTTTATATTTTAAGAGATGAATGATCAGTAATTAAAGATAACACTACATCAGAATATAAAATATTTACCATAAAATAAACAAATAATTAAAAATTTCTGCATGTATTTCTACTATTTTTTTTTTTTTTAAAATAAAAATTTAATCTTGTAAAAGTCTCATTAAACTTTTTAAACAATTCAAAATTCTGTTACCAGATCATTAATTTTAAAATAACAACTATTACTTGATTAAAAAATTTAGTCACTACTTATTTTAAATATTGATATTTTTTATTTTAGTTGAAATTAATTCAGAGTATACAAACTGTTAGTCATTAATCATCCAATAATTAATTTATTAGTAAACTTCACAAAAAAGAAAAGAAAAGTAAGAAACATGATTTTACAAACATACCCCTATGAAGCCCAAAATATCTGATCCCAAACTTCACGTGGCGCGTTACTCTCATTCTCGTGGCATCTTGGTAATATCGGAGACCCCTGCAAGGATAAAAGAGTCATACCAATAAATTAGTGACGCGTGCCAATAAATTCTCAAAACACAGTGCACAGTGCTAAAACTCGAAAGGAAGCAGTCTCATCCCCAAATCACACACACAGAGGAAACACATTGATTTGAAGGCGTTGGTAACAGCGAATGATTTCGCAGCACACGGATCGCTGACGTGGCGAAAGATCGTCGAAATCCCGCGTAAAATCCCAACTTCAATTTTTTCGCGATTCGATTTTCACTTGCGTTTTCTCTACACTGCCCCTCCCCACAACCCTTCTTATCCCCTTCTATCGCGCCCAATCCTCACAGCACAACGCGCACTCTCACTTTTCCCTTTCTCTCTTTCAAACCCTTCTGCTCTTCGCTCACTCTATCCAGAGTCTTCTTCTCTTCACCGACTTTTGCCATGCCGAAGGTTAAAGCTGATACTGCTGCTTCCGATAACAGGTATCGTGTTATTGATTCTTTCTTCCTGCGTTTGAGATCTGCTTTTTTTCGATCTGGAGTTTTAGGTTTGGTCCTGTTGTCGTGATTTTCTGTTTGCTATGATGCGTGTAGGTTGAAGCGCAAGGGCGCTGGTGCTGGAAGGAAGCAATCGAAGAAAGCTGCTAAGGATCCTAACAAACCTAAGAGACCTCCAAGTGCTTTCTTCGTTTTCATGTACGGATTTTTTTTTTGTTGATTTTGTTTTAGTTGTGGTTTTTTGTATTTTTGTTGGCGATATTAATTTAAGTCTATTGGATTGTTCTAGGTCTGAGTTCAGAGAGCAGTTTAAGAAGGAACATCCAACCAACAAATCTGTGGCTGTTGTGAGTGTTCTTGTTCTCTGTTTTTACGAGAGATGGATCAATACTTTTTGATCTTTTGGATTCTTATGTGTATTTTATGGTGTAACTAATTTTAGGTTGGTAAAGCTGGCGGTGATAGATGGAAGTCTTTGTCCGATGCCGTGAGTATTTACTTTTGAATATCATTTTGTTGATTTTTTTTGGCTAAATAGCTGTGCTTAGTTGTATTTGTTTGTGATATGTTTGATGCTAATTTAATTTAATGGTTCAGGAGAAAGCTCCCTTCATTGCTAGGGCTGAGAAGAAGAAAGAAGAGTACGAGAAGAGTATCTCAGCCTATAATAAGAAATTGGTGAATATATTGTTATCTTGTTTGTTGTTTTGTTCATTATTTTTAATGTAAACTAATTGATGGTTGTGATTTTGGTGTTTAGGAAGGGAAACATTCAGAGGAAGAAGAGTCTGACAAGTCAAAATCTGAAGTTAACGATGAGGAGGAAGATGAGGTAGAATAATTTAATCATTAATTATGATTTGCGATCATGGTTAATCATTATTTAATCCTTTTTGTTTTCTGTTCTGTAGGAGGACGAGGAGGATGACGAGTGAAATTTGCTACATGTGATGGAGCTTAGGTTGATGTGGGAAAAAAAATATTTTGAATAGATGTTGGGTTTAGTATTTGATAGGAAGGTTCCCAACCACATCACTCTGATAATTAGTTTCGGAATTTTTATTTTGTTCTCTTTAGATTTAGATTAGTGCACAATCGAAATTAGGGTTCAGTATCATGATTATGTACTTAAAGTCAATGCTATGATACATTTCAATTTAATTTTTCTAAGAAATTTCAATCTGAATATTTTGTCTTTTTGCTGTCCGTTTTGATTCTTCAGTGGTATACAAGAATCTATACTTCATTTGACCTTACTTTATAGATATCACCTGTAATCTCCAACCCCACCAGTGGGATTCATTTGAACTTCTTATTTTGATCGTTCCGAACGATTTTTAATCTTTTTCGCCTGGAAGAAATTACCTTGTTTTAACTATTATGTTATTAAACTTCGAAAGAAAGGTTGACTCTTTAACAATTGATTAAGCTATTTAACTCTAAATGCGTACTTGCCTCTTGTAACATCGAGTTATGAGTCATTATGATTAACTTGACCCCTCGCTATGTGGTGGAGTAATGACAAATCGATTCATGATTTAAGAGTAAAAAAATGGTAGAAATTGTTCTTTATGTAAAACCCTTGGTATAAATCCAAAACTTCAGTATTTTACTCTTACAGCGTTGGACAAATTATAAATACACAACAAAGCTGACCAAAATGACAAATTCATAATGCTTCGAATTTCTGGTCCAATGAAGGGGTAGATGCTCTTAATTTTGTCTATCCTGTTCAGCAGTCCGCAGTACATGGTTTGCCAATAATGAAAAGGATTTTGCTTCATCTTGCATTTCTGTTGTTCTGAGATTGATTCCCTGTCAAATTTTTAAGATAACATGTATTAAACAAATTTGACATGTGTTCTGAGTAACTGTTTAGGCTAAAAATCTTACAAACTCAAATTATTTTTTTTCATCAAAGATACCTGCAACTTTTTCATGTTCTCCTGCAACTTGCTTTGTGCCAATTTAGCTACGCCTGTTTCCTGCAGTGCCAGATTCAAAGATTGAAGCCCCGTTCCAATCAACAAATAACGATTTCCTGCAATACATGATTCAATGTGCTTACATTGGAATTGGAATATGAAAACCCATATTTCTTCTTAATTTGATCGACTGCACCAGCTTGCTCATCTTGTTCTTCTTTACCCGATGTTTTCTGAATTTTGCCCTTCATCTCTTTTAACCTTCCTGCATTTTCAACTTCAACTAATTTAGCTAGCAGCATTATTTAAGGTAAGCACTTTTGATAATCTTCCAACCAATTAAAAATTAAAATGCAGTCTTTGCTTACCAGAGTTAATTGGTTGTAAAAAGGAAATCTAGAAGACTTGAACAGAAGCAGTATATAATATAAGATAACTACTTTGTCCTGTTAGAAGTTCGTTAGTAGAATAGTTAATTTGTTTGTGTAAAGGCCCTGTGTAATCCTTTTGTAATATACTCTTCTCATTATCAATCATTTACAGTTTTTCCCTACGCAAAGATTTTTTATAAAATTTTGTCATGATTTTAGGTATACCCCATACTTCCGACTTTGAACTCCAGCCACCATTATGTTAATCGTTTATGCAGGTCAATGGGCTGGTGGTAATAGTTTTGGGTAGTTGGAAGGAGGAGGTTACAACTTTACAAGTTCAAGTCTCAGCACTGACATTTGTACTAAACAGAACATTTTTCCTTTTATGCAGGGAAAATGCAGTGTCCATACACGGGCTAGAACAACCTAGAAGATAGATTCTGAGCACTCTTGGACAGTATGTACGCTAAATGAAGGGTATTGCATATTTTTCACTCATCTCAAATCAAATGATAAAATGAGTGATCACATGAGCACCTATTATCTTATTTCATCCCAATCCCACTAGTTCATAACTTCTTGACTATGATTAATTAATTGTCTCACAGAAGTAAAGTTACTAACCTTTTAGAGCCTCAAACTTTCCAGGCAATTTCTTCTTGTTAAAACTTCCCATTATACCTTGATCTTTTCGTTTTTCTTCATGATCATCTAGGTCAATGTCATCTGTACAGAAAGCACCAAAAAATGGTTGTTTCAAACTTATTTATTTATCCATATGATACAAAAACGAGAACTGCCTTAGGAAGCAGTCGATTTATATACCATTTGTATTTTCTGACTAGCACAGTCAATGATTGAAAAGGCCTTATTTCATAATATGATTAGACAATTTCTGTTTCGTGGTTGTAGGCTATGTAATATTGAGTAGCTCATACCTAAGGAAATTCCGTACCTATATTTAATTCAAGCTCTTCATCAACAGTCAGATTATCATTATTAACAGCATCACATGGAAAATTTTCAGTTGAAAAGATAGCTGAGAGTTTCTGGATAGTTTCTTTAGATTCTTCTGTTTCCAAGATGGGAGCATGCTTTTCTTTACTGCCAGTAAAATCTTTGATGACAGAGCTGAATATACCCTGAGAAGACCAAAAATGAAGATGAAACACCTTTAATCACATATATGTTTTAAGAAGTTATTAAGATATACTATTTACCCTTTTCTTTTCCTTATTTATGACTGGGCTAGGGACAAGCTCTTCTTGTGAAAACATCATTCCTTTCCTGTAGATGCAGCTAATAGAGTCCAAAAGCCTAAAAGTCAACAAAATGTAAAAATGAGGGTTAATACTACTACCACTTTTCATCTTCGCTGTGAGGAATATTATTTCAATATCCATAACCAAGTATTTCTCTGTACTATATGTATAGGAGCAAGAGATAGATAACAAGATTTACTATGGCATCTTGACTTTTGAGCCATATATTGTATATAGTTATATACCTGAAAATATTCCTTTGGACCAACAATGAGACAACAAAAATTTCCTGGTCACCATTCACCTGTAAATGGAACTAGAGCTTATTTAATATAAATCTTCTAAAGAGATTTGTACCGTTAGAAAACAATGCTCATACCAAAACAAGATCTCCTTTGGATGAACAACATATCTGGCTCTCAGAAAATGGCTTTGATTTTGGAGGAGTGTAACTGAAACCTCTAATTGAAGTCTCCACAACCAGGGATAACTCTGGCAAAGACCTATCATATAAAATATGTCTATGTATTAAATTATTATAGCGAAGAGAAAAAAGAGTACTTGACATGCACTTAAAACAAGGAATAACTGAAGTTCTTTATATCTCCCGGAAAAAATACAGAAATAGTCCAAATTCTAAGAAACATATTTGTTGGTTTTTGGATAAATGATATGTTTTTCTTAACTTGTCAATGAAAAACTATCTTCAAAATCGGTGGAGTTGTTACTTTAACAAATGACGTTTTTTCATATGTTCTATACCATCAAAATATGTTCTCATATAAAGTTCAGACTGGGAAAAAGCACCACCTTAATTCTACTTTTCCACTAGTGAAAATAAGTATAAGGCCAACATCAGAATGACTGTAAAATGTTGATGCCCAGCAACATGAAGAGGAATGAAACTTTTTCTTGTATAGCACCTTCTTAACTCCCTGGAATACATCATTGCAAGCATCAGCTGATGTTTTTGTTATTCATGACTCCTGATTATGGATGTAAGGAATTCATGCATCTCACCTGAATCGCATGCACCAATGAATAGACATATAAAGCTTTCTCAGAACAAAGCAGAATGTACTGCTGCTTCGTTGTTGCATCGTCAATATGGTTCTTTTCACTCAAGTCTAATCCATCTTTTGTAATTGATCCTGTGACCTGTTCACCTTGTCCATCTGTGTACCACAACAACATTTCTTTTACCATTTTCAGTAATTTCTTTCACATCAATCAATAACAGTGTTGAAATTTTGATCCTTAAAAGAATGAGCATCTGTAAAATTATACATCACTAATTTTTTATAATTGATAATTACGTAAACCACACAAACTCTTACCCAAAACCTTCATAAATAAAGCTTTAGAGGGCTTCTTAGGAGAAATAGTTCCTGTGCCTAGTGTGTTTCCATTTTCTTTATCTAGTGCCATAACAGATGAATCTTTTGTTCCAACTGCTAAAATGTTCTTTTCAAAACCATGTAAACTGCAGGTTAGGAACTGCAGAGAGATGATACCAGCAGAAATTTCACTCGTAATATGTTTCTGGTATAACAAAGTTGGCCCATCTAGGTTAAAAACTGAAACCTGCACCAAATTGGATCAATAAACGTTACAGCATAAAAGTTACTTAGCAAAGTCAATAAACAACTATAATCTCAAAACACAAGGAACACAAAATAGGTAGTCCCATGCAATATCTGTTGATCTTGTCAAAGCTGAAGTAACAAAACATTTAGAAATTACCACCCAAACATATGATCAAGGAACAGAAATCTGCTAGAAAGTTCCGCAAAGGAGAGACAATATGCTCCTTTTTTGGTTATGCTAAATGGTCCTCATTATTGGTAAATTTGTTTAATGAAGTTGTTTATGCAGTCCTATGATCTTTGGTATTTGTTGGAGCCCTTCTAGTTGCATTAGTGCTAGAGTGGTTAGTCTGGCAATTATGCTTGTGGGAATATCCTTGCTGAGGACCAATGTATTCATCTACAGACCTATAAATTGAGGACTTCTATTTCTTTTAATACAACTGCAAAACTGGCCTTTTCTTTTAAAATATGCTTTTGGAATTTGTGCCTTTAACTCATTTCTTTGAATACTTTTGGACTAGCAAGCTAAAACCACATTTCCAAACCCAAAAAAAGTAGAAAATTATCTTACATGTCCTTGATCAGAACCAACAGCAAGATGCATTGAACTGGGATCTATGTTCATTGATAAAATGGCACCAGTACTCTTTACATGTTTCACACTTTGGATTATATGATCAGTCCCTTTCTTTGTACCCCCTGTAAAAGAAGGAATGAAAAAGGGAACTCCGTATTGATTAGTATATGAATCATACAAGCCTTCTGATAAATGATAACCAAGCAAAAGGTATGTGCTGTGTAACATACCAGTAAGAGACATGAAGCTGTTGGTGGCATATGGTTCAGGTTTGAATCTAAAGATGCAAATCTGTAAATCATGTTTGTGTCAGACACATTATAGGCAGGCGGGAATGATGCGAGAGAGAAGGAAATTATCAGAGCAAGGAACCTCACCATTCCACTTTGGTCACCAGAAGCAAGAACTGGAGAATTGATATCAAAGTATAATGCTGTCAACGGTATACCACTCAATGAACAGTCATTTTCACTCTGGATTGAGATTGAGGAAACAAATAATAAGAAACACAGAAAATAAATAAGTAAATTTTTTAAATACATGGAAAAGAAAATAAATTGCCTTTAGCCCTACCTAGAGCTTGTTTGAGCTTGAAGTTAATAATATCTTGATGTATAACATACTTGGCTATTCAACATTTACTTGGTTATAGGGATTTATAAGAACATTCATAAATTTCCTTATCAATCCAATACTTCAACACAAAACATTGGCATGATTAGCCAATTCAATAACTTATCTAGACAAATAAGTTGGCTGATGGTTTGCATTCATGAACGTAGCTTCTTTTGGAAAGAGTGAAATGTATCCCAAAAGAAGACACGCATTTTGCATATTACTGGAGGTTGTTAGTAAAGCTAACATTTTTGTATGAATTATTTTGTCGTACAAACTAATTGTTTCTTTCCACTCAATGCAACTTGAGAGTAGGTGTGACTGATAAAAGTATTACCTGTTGCTTCAATTGCAAAATCGGAGTGAAAATGGGGCATGAAGCATCCCAGAAGGTTATGGCTCCATTGCTGTGTCCAGTTATGTACAAGTTTTGAACTTTGGAAAATCCTGTAAATTTGGCCGAACTTAGGACGATTCCATCCTTCTGATTTGTTTCAACAGGAACAAACAATGGATAGTTTTTGAACAGCTGTGTGTAGTACTATGCGACAAAGACAAACAAGGTCGAAATCAATGCCATTTACAAAGAAGGTGGATTGCAAACAGAATGAACATGGTATAGCAAAATTTTATAGTTTCAGAACCGTATTACCTCATCTTCAGAATTAAACACATTAGTAGAATTGTTGGAGATAAATTTTGCTGTTGTGATGCTTGCTTCTGTCAGTGGTAACTTCACAATTACTTCCCTTGGAAGTGAAGGTGTGGACTTATTAGATTGACATTGTAGCAGATACTTCTCAATCAAACTATCGTCATACATATATAGATGGCCTGACTTCCCAAGCAAAATAAAAGAATCTTGTTTATGCTTGCTTTGCTCAGTTGAAGTTAATGATATGATCTCCATGTCAGTACAACATTCAGACAGATGAAGTCCAAGTTTAATTGTGCGAGATTCTGTATTCTCATTCAGCAACACTACCTGCTTCATGATGTAAGTGGTATCAAGATCTAAAATATACCTAGAGGGAGTGGAAAGGATGAGGCAAATTCCTTATACATCTCATTTAGTTAAATGAGAAAACTTCATAGTGAAAAGTGGTATGTGTGTTAATTTAGAAAATTATACCTAGCTCTAATTCATTGAACAAAGGGCAGAGTATGCCTTCTGAAAATCAAAGTTCTTGTAGCTGGTAACAGTAAACTCTAGTTTTACTTGTTTCAGAAAGGGCCATCATTTAGGAATATCTCATTATAAAGAAAGATGAAATGTTCAAATAATTTGTCTCAGGACAAGATATTTTGTTATAAATGCTTTGAACAAGCATTCAAATACCTGCAACAAGTTTGAAGTTGCATAGTCAGAAGCTCCCATAACATATAGTCGACTAGCCTTTCCTCCAGCATAAACCCATTTTATTGATCCTATGGAGATTTTTTCTGACTTGTATCCTAAGTTAAGTTTGAGAAATGGAGTGTTTTGATTAATACATTCAGATGCTGAGACATTTCCTATATTTAGAGAAGGGATTCTCCAAATGAAGAGCTCTCCGTTGTTGTACCCTATAGCCACTTTACTTCCAAATGGACACACCCAACATGCCGAAGTCACTTTTTTTGTTTCATTATGCAGTGGCTGCAACTTACTTCCACCAGTTCTTAAAATAGATCTACTTTCCTGAACATCCCATAATATCATTTGACCATTTCTAAAGATTATGAGAACCCTGCAATGGAACACACAAGAAACATATGTTTGAGTGTACAAATAACTGATCAAGTAAAAACATGAACCAAAATATTTATATAAAAACATCCTAAGGATGGCTGTGTTTGTGAAGATCACCTCTTACTTTCAGCTGCTGGTTGAGGCAGTACGTGCGTCACAACAGTATCATCAGACACTTCAGAGTTACCTAAACAAAAATAATTAAGGAACTTAAATTGACAACCAGGTGCTTTAAGAGAGGAATAAGGGACCAGGGAAGTGGTGGGTTTAAGATTTATGCGAAGGAAAAAGAAACAATGCTACAATATATTTCTCACCATATGAAGCTGAGAGAGGTATGACGTATTTCATCTTAACCAAACGCCATGATGGTTCTTGATCAAGCATCAAAACTGAAATATCACCATTAGAATGTCCGATGTACCTGTAACACAGATACATGCAAGCTCATAACTTACGCAGCTTTGCTTCATAGCTTGTTTCTGAATTATAATTACTACTTACATATAGAGGCTATGTTGAATGACTACAAAGCATGTGATTTCTTCTTCAGCAATATACACATCAGACAGCGATTTCTTGTCTATGTCCCAAACCTAAATGTAAAATTTCTCAGGACAATCAATTTTCCGAATAAACTGAGATCTTAAACATGATAATAAAAGTATATTGACACATTCACTGAAAAGAAAATAATAGCATTCCGAATGATATTAGTGGAACAAGCTTAAATTCATAGGTAACATGGAAAACAACAACAAAAGTGAGCAAGTCCCCATATGTATACTCGCCTCAATATGGTTATTGGAAGTAACATTTATAAGGACACCTTGGTTCTGGATGAACTGCATCAATTAAATATAATAGCATAGTTAGTATACTTGCATACTTGACATTCCTAAAGAAAGGGACATTTTTCACAACAGTACGAGGGAATTGTCACATAACCTGTAGAAACTTGCTAGGCTGGGCTTCACTGGATTCAAGCATGGCTTGAGCATTATCTTTTCCATAGAGTTTAATCTGGCCATCCCTTTTTGAAAAACTCAACAAAATCAGTTTCAAGCATGGAAACTCACCCATTTCAACAACCTTATAAGTTCATATAGTATGTCCCCTTCCTAGGATTTTTACACTAATCTCTCTGCCACTTAGATGGTTACATAGGAAGGAGTGCAACACAAATCGATCAGAAAGTAAAAACTATGAGAGTATATATTCATGATATGCACTATAATGACCCCATAGTTTGAATCATTATGCATGTAGTTGAGGGGAACATACTTTGTAGAAAGAGCCAGTATCCTCTGAATGGTGTCATAGGCGAAATTGGTACCACCAGATGGCACCCCATGATGAAATACCAACCGTGGATCTACATCACTAGCTTTCAATCCATCCGATGAATTTCCACCAGTCTGCAAAGAAATTCACAAAATTCAATGCCTATATTTTTAGTGCTGCCTTCTGTGGCTGTGGCTGTGGCTGTGGCTGGTTTTCATTCATGTATACCAGAGTAATGTTATTTGCATACTATTTTAGTACAATATAATAAAAACAGCTCAGAAATTTAAGCATTGTAATTGATCGTGACATCTTCTAAAAGTAAGCACCATGCAAGTTTATGTACTCTTTTGTGTGTGCAGTTTTCAAAATTTTAAACTCAGACTCAAACTTGGAAGAAAGAACACCTTCTATTTCATCATATTCACAACTAACAATACCTTAGGCCTGATTGTTTCCATTTTCACCTTTTAACAATTACATTAGACTCTGAAAGTATAATTCACTTATATATATATATATATATATATATATATATATATATGTCACTTTAACAGTGCCTATGTACAAACATCTTCAATTTAATCACTCGCGGTGACTTTAATACCTAAACTTAACTCAGAAAATTCTAGTTCTTGAAAGTATTTTCGAAATCTTATTTAAGTTCTACTACTAAACTAAAATTAGATTAAAAAAAATCGAAATATTATTTATGTTCTACTACTAAACTAAAATAAGATTAAGTGATTAAGTTTCGATATTAAAATGACATCAATAAATAAAACAGCTTAGTAAAATGATAGGAACTAATTAAGCTCACATAGTAAAATGAATTTAAAACAGAACTAAAACAGATTATTGTCTGAAGATTTATTTTTCGAATTTTAATATTTTCAGAAATAAAATCGGTGTACTTCCATGGGACCTTGGATTCTAGTGGCAGTGGGTTAACAGATCTTGACCAACATTAACGCATTCAAACATGGGCCCACTCATCAATTACCACCGACCATAATCCTATCCATATATATATATATATATATATATGTATATTTCTTTTTCTTTTTCTTTTTCTTTTTATTTTCTGTTCCCCCTCTTTCGTGTCACTATTAAAATTACTCATTTCAGTTTTGTGGTGTGTAGTTATTACTGTGGAGGAATTGAGACTTAATTTGGAAGTGAAGTTATCACATTTCATCGTCATATGGTAAATCCAATTTGATCCTTAAAATGAACTTATTATTTTGAAACGTAATGCACAGAAAACATTCACACCCTATGAAACGTTTGTGTCTGTTTCCATAAGTATGAACAGGTTTTGAAACACACAACTCAACCGACCCAGAACGTTTTCCTTTTTTTGAGATTCTGCAGAAAAAATTTTAAACCAGAAACAGAATATGGTAAAAATTTGGATAGAAAAAAACTAATCACATGATGAAAAAAAAACATTTAAGAAACCCAGTTTTTGTATACCATATGCTCATCATATAGAATTTTAATACGAATTAAAATACTCTTAGCGTAAGGATAAAAACGAAATTTAGCAGCAATATCCAGGGTGTATAAAATATATCAGCATGACAACCATAGCATCCTCGAATTTATGTTTTAAATTGTATTGCTACAATCGAAGTCTCCATTTTTTGAAATTCAAAATATAATATAAACCGAATATCTAAGTTCAAAAGCAAAAGAAAGAAAAGGAAATCTCGATTCGAAAGAAAATTGATGATGCTGAGTGATGGTTGAAAACTTTGAGTGAATAACTCATAGTTTAGCTTGGCAGAAAGAAGTGATGGATGTTTCAGTATTAAGGAATGTGTGAAGAATTTGGATGATGATGATGATAGGAAGAGAAAAAGAAGAATATGAAAAGGAGTTACCTTCTTGATGGAAGCTTTCTCTACTAATTTCTTCACAAACATTTCTTATTTTGAAGGATGAGAGAAGCTCTGAATCAGAGATTGAGTTTGTAAGGAAAATGAAAACAAAGAGAGAAGAAAAGTTTGGTTTGTAATAACTGATATTTTCAGAAGGAGCAGTTGATTGCACTTTCTCACTTTCTTCTCTTTCTCATCATCATTTGCTTCTCAGACACAACCAAGTGACTCACTTTTATACACAAAAAAAACACAAAACAAAGAAGAAAAATGTTATTTCACACATACTTAAATAAACAGTCAAAATACATTGAAAATCATTTTTTTTTCTACCTTTATCTATAACTTCTAGTATTATTATTTAATTATCTGTTACATCATTTAATCATAAATTTACCTTTTATTATATTATTTTTTTAAAGCTGTTACATCAAGATCATATATAACTTCCTCAAAGTTTTTCTTGGAAAACACCATTTTACAATCTTAAAAAAAATTATCTGTTGACTTAATAAAAAATATCAATTTACAATTTTTTAAAATTTCTTCGTCGACCTTGGTATAAGTAAAAGATTGTTTCTCTTTCTAAAATTATAATTTGAAACGATTTACTGTTGAGTTTTCAATATATCATCAATTAAGACAAAATTAAATGCTTGTCGTGATTAAATTTGACTTAATTTTTTAAATATATTTGTAACAATTTAATATTTAAAAGGAAAAAAGAAACAAAGCATTAAAATAATGGGTTTTTTTTAAAGGGAATATTTTTTAGCATATGTTTAAGACATATCCCAATAGTTAGAAAAATAGGAGTAAAATCAGAGTTAAAATTAAGAATTAAAGAATATGTAGTAACAAGGTGGACAAGTTGGATAGTAACACGTGTGTGAATAAAATAGTGTAAGATTATTATTGAGGGATAGGTGGCACCACAAAAACCACTTTGCTTATGACACCCTCTCCACTTTCATCTTTACCAACTTTTTTTTCTTTAAATTATTACTTTTCATTTTATATCACGTATCAATCACTTCATTCATACCAACATTACCAAAGTTAAGGAAACACACAAATACAAATTTATTAAAAAACATCTCCCTCGGACATGCGAATATGTATAATATGTATAATTTTTAAAATGTAAAATATACGAATATAAATTTATATATTATATAATTATAAATTATATAAATTGATAATAAAGACTTATGTGTACAAATATTTTTTAATTATTTTTAGAGTATAAATATATTTTTTTTATTGTGGTTCAAAAGAATTTGTTTATTATTATTTTTAATTATAATAAAAATTTATACAATAAATTTAATTTTTAAAAAATTAATATATTTATCATTTTTAAAATCGTGTTAGAATTGTTAGAAATCTATTTTTTTTAAAATTTGATATTCATTAATATGTGTCCTATTATTGTTGTAAGAGTGTCAGTACTCGATTCGTGTGTCCAACACGAATACGCCATTTAAAAGGAGTGTCTGAGCTTTATACCTCATCATCCAAAAAGCACATTCTTATTATTTTTTTTTCCTAACCTAATTGTTTAATACAAGAGTATTGGGAATCCCAAACCTATAATATTTAATATAGTTAAGAATAAGTGTATTCTGTATAATTTATTTTTCTCTCTTTATATATTCTCTGGTAAATACTAAAAATCTTCATTATATCTCCTTTATATTTAGTCTTATTATTAACCTAATTTAATAATAAATGTTGCCTCCTATTCAAAATCTATTATCAGAGATTCTTTTATTTATGGTGACATTGAATCTTTTAATCACTGTGTATCAGTAGACAACTATTTGACATTGACACCTTTAATCACGCGTATTGTAACAAACATTTACCCATGAGTTTTGTTCATAATGCTACACTAATAATAATAAAAATAAAATTCTCATTAATTGGGGGATTTCTTCCTATACTACCTAAGTCCTTCTTGCATCCTGTGTAAGTAAATATTTAAATTATTCTTTAATATTTTTTATTGATTTTTTTAATTTTAGAGTATAAAATCCAAAGACTTCTTGGTTTATAGAATGCAGAAATTAAAATTTGTATTTTTTTAATTTTAGATTGTACAATTTAAAATATGTAGAATCCGGAATTGATATTTTTTATTTTTGAAATTATGGGAGTGCAGGAAGAAATTATGGCGGTGTAGGAAGAAATCTCCATTCATTGATGTCCATCCTGTTTACTGGCATCCCTTGATTGCTATTCGAACCCCCTTACACATTTATGGTTTTTTTTACGAAAGGGCCCTTGACAAAAACAAGTTTTCATTGATTGGTGCTCAGAACGGAAACATACTTCAATTGTTGTACGTGAAGGAAATAGGCAATAAAAACTGTGTATGAGAGTTTCTTAAAAAATGGAAACTCGTTTTTATTGTGCTCTGATGAAATAATTAAGAATTAAAAGCATTTTGAGTAGCCTAAAAATTGATTAATCCACAAACAAAACAATTTCATGCATAAGAACTCATCATCGTTAAAGATGATTTTACTTTCAATACATATAAGAAGTTATTAGTCAAAAACACAATTTCAGTTATGGAAAATGGAACCAAATAAGTTGTGCTTATTGAGCATGAATTTCATTTGTTAATCAATGATGTGCTTATTGACATACTTTTAGTGAAAAATAATGCATAGAAGTCGTGCATGTGTACGATGACTTTTGTATTATTTTTGCATAAAATTGTGTCATTCAAGGAAGACTTCAACTTCTTTGTTTTGATATCTTTTTTTATTCACAGAAAGTGGAAAATATACAACACAAAATTTGATAAAAATAATAATCAAAATTATAGTAAATTGTGTAATAATTTGATTGAATGATATAACTATTTATTAAATAAATTGTATAATAACTTTATTGAATGATTTAATAATTATTTTAATAGATGGTTTTATTTAATTCAAAAATCATTTAATAAATCATTTATCATAATATATTAATAGTGAGAAACATGTTGGTAATAAAAGAAATAGTGTGAATTGTTTAAAATATAAAATAAAATAATGTCGATTTTGTTTTAGTAATTGAATTGATTGATTTAATAAATTATTTAATAATTTGCTTGAATTATTTAATTTTTTTTAATAAAATAGTAAATAATATAGATGTGGAGGAAGAATTTGCTTTTTAAAATCTTAAATAATTTATGTACAAAATATTAGAAGTCCAAACAAAACTCCTCTGGATAATACACTACAAGAAAACAAAAAAATCATGAAATATAAATCAATTTTAGAGACAAAAAATAATTAGTTGTTATAGTGACTAAATTAGAGACCATTTTAGGAACTAAATAAATTTTTAGTTTCTAAATTAGTTTATATTATTATTGTTAAATGGTTTCTACAAATTTAGAAACTATTTAATAATAATAGAAACTAATTTAGAAATCAATTTTTTTAGTTTCTAAAATGATCTTTAATTTAGTTACTATTACAACTAATTATTTTAATATTTAAAAATTAGTTTCTATTTGATGATTTTTTTTAGTGATATACTCCTATTGCAAAGCCAATGCAAAGAAATACCATCCTCTAAATAACAATCAAGCGATTAAAATATCATCAAAATAATATAAAAATCAATTATATTATACTTGCACAAAATAATAATTGGTGATGTGAAGTTAAACACCAATATTCTTTTACTTTCCCTCCCAATTTTTCATAGTACCATATGACTTTTTTTTCTCTCTTGCATTTTCAGTTGTTGTTTTTATTATTATTGTGAAACTTAACATACGATAAAGGAAAGAGAACTAAGAGAAGAAGAAGACAAATAAAAAAAACCAAAATTCCAAAGTGGCATGATATCTAGCGCCAAATGGAGGCGTCGTGCGCGTACAACTGCAAAACCACAGACCTCTGAGCTGGTTGTTACGTGATCTCAAACTGCAATCATATCATGCCATTTTTATTCCATAATAATATAAAATACTATAACTCATGTGAAAAACTATCCTCAATAATATTTCATCATTAACACCTTTTTCACCCTTTGACTTTCAACTCTTTTACTTCTCTCATTAAGCATTCTTTACTTAGCTCACAAGGATTCAACTATTCTATTACCCCAAGATTATGCAGAGTTTTTGCTTAACTACAAAATCATTTGCTTAATCATAAACAAACCTCTCTGCTTGCTCTTATTTGATACTGAACTTGGCTTCTATTACCAAGTAACCGTCCTATGTCATAGGCATTGAAGACCATTATCTTCCATTTTGCAGGAAATAGAATTTAAAGTGTACGAATTTGAGTTGGAACCTAGTCCTTGGGGTTCATTTTTTTACTGATTTCACTTCCTCAATCAACGACTTTCTGAGGTTTCATTTCCCTTCTAATAATAACAGTATTTATTGTATCTAACTGTTGAATTCAGTAATGTGACTTGGTAAAAAAATTCCACCCACATGGAAATCACAACATTCACAAGAAAAGTGATGGGAATTAAGAACAACACAAACCCATGAGTCTAGTCACTAGACCAAAACAAAAAAAAGGGTGTTCTATGGTACAGCAAGAGTGACAGCAGATTTATGAAAAAAGAAAGAAAAAGAATGAAAATATGAGAATGATTAAGCAATTAAGTAAATAAATGGCAGAGGGAACCTTCGCTTTCATTCATTCACTTCCAGCAATGGAATTAGAGGCCTTGTTCCCTTTTCCTACACTATGAATATTGTAGCTTTTTCCTTTGTCGTCATCATCATTAACTCATTATCAATACTTTTCCAATCAAGTTTTCATCCTTGGCTCTCTTTCTTTCTTAATACAAAATCCCAGTTCAGAATTTTACACTTTTCAATGACACACATACACACACACTTCTCTCTCTCCCCCTCCCTCCAGAATTTGCCAGTTTTGTTCCACCTTTTACAATTTTGTTATCAAGTTTGAAGCTTTGATGCTTTTCAAGAACACCCACTTTCTTGTTTCTGTAACGCGAGAATTGGTTCTCAGCTGAAGTTCAGTTGGTGGATGCGGTGTTTGTTTTGGTTCTTCTCATTGGTATGTGTATTTTTATGTGACATGTTCTCTGTTTCTCACCTTTTTCCAAACGTGCATTCAAGTGTTTAGTGAAGGAATCACTTGTACTGTACGATGTGTATGGTTCTGATAAAACTAGATGGGACAATCTTATTTTTGTTTACTGTAAGCTCTAACTGGTGCCGGAAATTTGAGGTTTAGAGTTTTTGGTAGTTCTTGCTTTTCCTACATTTTCTCTGAAACCTGTGGTTGGGTTTTGTCTTAGCTCTGATTTGCTTTTTGGTCAATGGATTCTGAAGTTGTTGATTTATGGGGTGCGTAGAAGACCAAGGTTCTTCTTTCTCCTCAGGGTGTGCATGAAAGTCAAAGTTTTTCTAATTTTTCCAATAAGCCAATTCATAATTTTATATCAATATTCAAATTCTATCGTTCATCTAAAACTGGAAAAACATTGGTCAGTTTTCTTTTTCTTTCGCTATTACTATGTTATTATCGATTAGATTTCAGTATTATGTTCTACATCGAATGCAATACAATACTATCTAAAAAGCTTTTGACCTTATGTTAGCAAGGTTACTCATTCAATCACAAAACTCAAAAAGTGCAGTTTTTGTATATGCTTTGCTATGAAGGAGCTGATTGGTTATTTCTGTGAAAAAACAGTAACTTGGATCTTACAGCTAAACGATTTTATTTTATTTTAAGATCTGATTTTTCTACTATAAACTGTCTCAATTGACACCCCATTAACTTCTGGCAATCCAGGGTGTGAAAAGGAAGAGTGCTGGTTCATTTCACATCGTATAGAGGGAGAGGAAAGGACCTGAATTTTTATTGTTTGAGATATGAACCCTGAAATTGATGACATGAGATTGTTCTAGATGACCCTTTGACTACATGGGAGGCCTATTGCACATGTTCGAGTTCAATCAGGGTAGGATGGCCAAGAAAATTCATGCCCATAAGAACAATAACGATGGTAAGTATTATTTTACAAATTGAACAGAGAATTCACTCTTGCTACGATATACCTTTTCGGCTTACAAAAGCTTCAAGGAAGCTAAATTGAGCATTTGTTCCCTAATCTCGAAGGATCCTTTTCCCAGAATGGAAATCATCAACTTACTATTTCCTTGTCATGTTTTAAAGTTTATTGTGTTAATTGGTATGAAGCAGGGTTCATTAGTTTGTTGCATTTTGTAAGATATGTTGCTGAGACTCGATTTATTGTATTGTTATTAATTATGATCACAATTGTTGTTGTTATTATTATTATTAAGTTCTATTTTATTCCTCCTCAGCTAGTTAGGTATATTCTGATTTGTTATCATACTGTGTGTCATGCAGATCTGGAAACATCTGGAAATGACATGCAGCTGCAAGTAGAAACCTCTCAGGTCCACTGTGCAGAAGGAGAATTACCAGTAATTTTCGTTTCACATACTTTTATATGCTAAGGGTTTCAAGACGCCACCATTCATAACATGTTTCATTCACAATGCATACATCATATGTTTCTTACAATTCTTAAATGGAATGAACTCTGGTGAATTTCAGTACTCCTGTCAAGTGGAAGATGGCTGGTCAAAGAAAATTAGTTACTCAAATGTGGATTCAGTGAAAAAACAGAACAGAGAGGATTTTTCCAAACAATCAGGAGCCATAAATAATGCCCCTAGCCTTGTGGCAAGGTTGATGGGGATGGACACCATGCCATTACCATTAGACACTAAATCTGTAGTTCCACTGGATGAGAGCACACATGAAAATATGGAGAGGAAGATTTCAAAGAAGAAAATGAATAAAGGTTGGGTTGGTAGGGGTTCTTCAAACTTGAATTCTTCTAGCCATTTGGAATTTGATTCATTTTATCAAATCATTGATGATGATGAAGGGGTACATAGTTTTGGAGAGCCGAGGCCAAGGGAACATCCTCAAGAAGAGGAACTCCAAAAATTCAAGAAAGAATTTGAAGCGTATCAAGCAGCAAGGTTTGAGGAGTGGCCGAAGGCTGTTGACATCGTAAGTGGTTCTATGAGAAATCTTTCTCAAGAAGAGAACCTGAGCAAGGAGAACATGCAACATATTGCGAGTTCAAAGACAGATAGCCACTCATTTAAGACAAAGCTACCTAATGGGGACCTGATGGAGTCAATCTTATCTAAGAAAAAAGAATCCTTTCCATCAAGAAGTAAAACAAAAAGTAGGGACTTTGAGGAGTCCTTAATGATGAAATCCAGAAGCAGATTATTAGATATATGCGCTTCTCCCACTCAGATAGTTATCTTGAAGCCTGGTTCTGAAAGAATTTGCAATTGCAACCATGAAGAGAATTGCATCAGTTTATCAGGCACTTTACATGGGGGAAAAGGTATAGAAGATTTTCTTGAGGAAGTGAGAGAGCGCTTGAAGTGTGAACTCCAAGGGATTAGAGGTAGTGGAATTGAGTCATCTTTCAATGATAAACTATCTGATGCTAAAGTGGTCAGAGAAAGAACGACCAGAGATGCTGAACCTAATTTACTCCGCTCAGAATCAACAAGATCATACAAAAGTAAAATGCAGCTCAATGGACCGAGTTCCCCAGAATTTTTCAACATAGATACTAGGAGATTCTTGTCAGAGAGGCTAAGAAATACTGTAAAAAATGAATTGAATTTGGACATTCCTGAAGTGGCTTGTTATTTAGACAATGGAAAAGTTAGACTAAAGCAAGATACTGTAAAGGGTGCAAATGACAAGAGCCAGTGGGGAGTTCTAAAAGAGAAAAAAGAATTACAATCATGTTCCTATAGACATAAATTAGATGACAATGTATTGTTCCACAAGGAGTTGTCTCCTAGGAACCTTGAAAGATCCTTGTCTGCTCCTGCATCAGGAACATCATTTGGAAGGCTTCTTTTGGAGGACCGCCACATTTTAACGGGTGCCCTTATTCAGAGGAAGCTTGAAACTGTTGAAGCAAGGCCCGTGGGTGTTAAGAAACAGAAGAAAGATGGATTTAATATTAAAGAAAAACTTTCCAATTTCAAATATACTCTTGGTCTAAGAGGGAAGCTGTTTGGCAGAAGGGTTCAGTCAAAAGTAGAATCACATGGCAGTGAATATGGTTCAATTTTGAGAGATGTCAGGAGTGGACCAACTATTCTCATGAAATGTGGTGACAAACATGTAAGTTTGCTATATACATTTTTCAGCATTCTCCTCAATGACCTTTGTTTTCAATTATGTTGCATAAATGATCATTATCTAATCATCAGTTTGTGTCATATATGATCCTTAGGAGAACTCCACCGAGGTACCTCCTAGTCCTGCATCTGTGTGCAGCTGTGCTGATGAAGAACACTGGAGACAAATTGGGTATTCAAGTCTAACATCAACTCCAGATGCATCTTCATTGGATGATATTTTTGTTCCCAAGGTTTTTAGAGATATCAGCTCTGGTTTGAATGGTGAGAAACAGTTTTATCTTTCAATTTGATGATGTCAATATATTGTCATTGTTGTTTGTTGCATGTGCATATATAGTTAAATGTACAAACAACATTTAGTCTGTTCTTCAAATGGATAGTGTGGCCCTGCTTGCAAGATACTTTTATGTTATAAGTCAAGGGCTACACAATTTCTGTCATGGAAAATGTATAAGAAACCTAAGTCATGTGTTAATATTTTTACAAATTGCGGACCTTCTATTATCCTCGTTTAATGCATTCTTTGCTTAGATCAATTTCTATATAGCTCCACAAATTTTGTAAAACACAATAATTTCGATATATTCATTAAGTTGGTATTTACAGAAAGAGATTAAGAAGAGAGTGCAGATCCTTTGCTTCTTCTGTTTGGTGACCATTTTCTTAGTAAAAAGTTGTTCATATTAATTATACAAACTTGTAAACAATTGAAATATGTATATATATAGTTCCATGTATCTTACAATCTAATTGGTTTTTTAAATGTCAAATTCTTGTTGACAGTTCTCTCTGTCTGTTTATTTGACAGAGCTAAAGAGGCAACTGGGTCAACTTGATTCTGACGGCTTTGATGATTTCACTACGAAGCAGGAGCCAACTGAGTCTGAATTAGTTGAATTGGATGATCCAGCAGAATCTTATGTAAGAGATCTGCTTGTTGCCTCTGGTATGTACTTTGGTTCATGGGATAAGTATATTGGCAACTCAGTTTTTGAAGAAGTGGAAGAATCTCATAGGAAATTGGTGAAGGAGGATGAAAGATCCACAAAAGATGATAACAAGAACAAGGTAGATCACAAGGTTTTGCTTGATTTGTTAAATGAGGCCCTTTCCATTGTTCTTGGACCACCTTTGACATTGTCTAGATTCAGAAGGAAACTAAGCAATTCCTCCTTGCAGCCTCCACCATGTGGAAAGGAACTACTGAAGTTAGTATGGGACATTGTTCGTGTTTCTTTACATCCAACTTCTAACACGTCTCTTTATTCACTTGATAGTTTTGTGGCACAAGATCTAGGATCAAATTCCTGGTCTTGGCTAACAAATGATGAGATTGATACATTGGAAAGAGAGACAGCATGTACAATCGCTGATGATTTGGTTGAAGAATTCACAAAGGATATGCTCTCATAGGTGTAGTGTGTGTGAAGTATCATTTTTCCCTTTGTTAAGATAACTTACTCTTCACATTGGATCAAGGAAAGCACATGATTATCCCATAGTAACCAAAGTGAACAATTACTTTCTACCAAGACATTGGAGAAAGAACACTGCTAGAATGTGATGCATATTTATTTTTGTGCGAATGTTTGTGATACAAGGGGAGTACATAGTGTACACTAGTGGTACGCAGGTTATTGTTTCAAAACAGAAAGTCAATTGGTTTCATAATTTAATTTAACAATTTATGTCTGCTAAGATGGTTCCAGAACATTTCGGTACCTTCTCTGAAAAAATCGTGTTAAGATAATACGAATTCAGGTAAGATAAAAATGATGACAAATTATGTAATGTTTAATGATAACCTCTATTCACGTTAATTGTGACTTAATAGTAATAGAGTCTACCAAAATTTTATAAATAAGTATAACAACTAAAAAAAATTATATCATTCTTATAATATTTATTGTATTCGAATATCAATAACTTATTTAAATGTCGAACAACCTCTGGTTCAGAACCAAAGGTGGAACACGATGCATTATCAAAAGTTAAGAACAAATATAAGAAGGGAGAGTGGAAGATGAGTTACTCTCTAAGTCCCTACATACTTTATGACATTCCTTGTCTTTATTTGTGGTGTATATAATGTTATAATCAAGAATGCTATTATGAGCAAAACCAGAAAGGGATGAATCATATTTATACATGTCGTGTTATACATCAGTGTTGTATAATTGTAATGTAGTAATGCAGTTATGATAGAAATTTGAGTGGGGTCTGTCTGCATTATAAATACACATTAAGTTTATAAAGATGATTTGGGTTCCATTCCGGTATAACAGATCTCGAGTTTAAGTCTTATGACTAAAACCATGATACCTCAATCACGTTCAGAACCAAAAATGCCAATCATCATACTAAAACAAAAAAATTCATGTGCATAGAATTAATATGCATATGCCTCTTGTTTTTCTCTATAAAATAAAGCAAAATATATAATATATTTTTTTATTAAAATAAGGTTGAACAGATGACGTATATTGACTTGTAAACATTTTTGAGAGGCATGTGTACCTAAAAGTGTTTTAGGTTTCTTAAGCATGTGATAGGAACTATGAACATGAGATACGCTTCTTAAATGATTTGTCTGTATCGAACATCAGACATTAACATTCCACAGACACTAACACTTATAGGATACTAGTAAGACACATATCAGACATCGAACATAAATTTTTATTATTAATTTATATATTTTAAATTTATATAATATATAGATCTATATCTTGTGTGCTACATTTTGAAGATTTTATATATCTTTATATCTGTGTTTATGTCGTATCAATATTGATGAAAATTTCACATTGACTAGAGATAAAAACATTTCATTATATAAGTGTGTGCAATCCTCAATCTTATGAGCCAATTTTATGAGGTTGAGTTAGACTTAAAATTTATTTTATAACAAATGTTTCTATCATATATTTGGGTCTTGAAAAAGAGAAGTTAATCTGAAAAAGAAAGTGTTGCATGTGCGTCTCTGCAATAGGCAGTAATTTGTAGGTGACATGTCCTAAGGTTGGAGTTGATGTGTGAAACTGTTGACTGGACTGTGTTCTGATGGAAATAGACTTCTGAATCAATTCATGTTCTGTTATCACAACGTGAAGATGAGTGGTTATATGTCAAACCCACTTCACTCTCAATTCTATATCTTTATTGCTACAATAATGTTGCCATCTTATCTTATATATTATAAAAGAATAAAATATATAGAAAAAAATATTTTTCTCTAAAATTAGCTTTCTTTTTATAAATAGATACTAAATTAAATAAATAGACGAACTAATAAACATTAAAAATTAATAATTGAAAAATGGAAACATTATATGTACAAGATATTTTCAATAATTTGATAAAAAGAAATATGAGTTATTACATTTAAAAAAAAAAAAAAAACCTATCAAATCCTAAGAGATGTAATTGTACAATGTAGAATATTATGCTTGATGAATCTTCTCTAAAATTAACTATATTTTTTTTTAATTGAATCACATCAATATCCATATATATTTTAGTTATTATGCTAGTAGGAAGCATATCATAGATTATAATAATTTTTTTTATGGATAAAGGATTAATTGATTTGTACTAGGGTCTGAGTATTATTTCATCAAACAAGTTACAGGAATTGTATCTTCTCCATCTTTCTGGTTCTGAGTATTAATATTGTAATTAAAATTTATAATTTGGTTAGAACATTAAGATTTAAATTTAATATTAATAGTGAAGTAAAGATAAAATTCATGTTTTATATTTGATTAAGTTTTAGTTAAATTAAAATTAGTAGAATTTATTTATTTATTACAAATTGAATTAATATATAAAATTACATTGGAATTTGGAGGGCCGGAAATTAGACTTCGAAATTTAGTTATGAATATATATATATATATATTATTTTGTTGAGATTTTTTATTTTTTATTGAACATATTGATATTGTATTGGAAGTTTTGTGTATTTTAAAAATGGTAAATTTTTCCTCCACCACATCGTTTGTACTGTACCTAATATACATAATAAAAAAATCAAAATATCATTAATAAAATAAAAATTAGAATTTATACAAAATGTGCACCCAACCTTCATTTAACAACCTTCATTTAACAATCTCATTCTATCTCTCATTCTCTACATATGCAAAAAGTGTACTAAAAGAAAAAGAATATGAAAGAGTATAAAATTTAGAATATTGAATTTCCAAAGTGATAAAATAATATATATATATATATATTTTTTTTTTATTATTATTATTATTTTCAATTGCACAATGTAAAGTGATTTTTGATTAAAGAGAGTACCTTCAACAATAGAAGATGGGATGTAACACTCTTGATCCTGGTGTTATTCACATATCTTTTTTCTGTATTTATAATATTATTGAAATGGGCTTTTTATGTCCCTTGCATAAATAATAGGTATTTTTAAATTTAGATGTTTTCAAATAGAATTTTTTTAAAAAAATGTGAATTTTAAAAAACCGTTCAAATTATAAAGTTGAATCAATTTATTGATTATGGGCTTATTTTCCCTCCACCTTTACACTCACGACTTTTAATTTTTACTTGTAGTATATGGGTAATCATGGTGGTTCGTTTAGTAATTTGATTTTGACTATTCCAAATCAAATAACTAATAAAATCTTTATTTGCACTTTGTAGTATATAGTTGTATATACAAATATTCAAAACTAATTGGATTCAAAAATAATAATTAAAAACCAAAATAAACTCTGATAATTAATAAGATAAATTGTTTTGGATTCTTTTGACTCTTTCCGTAGGTCAAACTATTCAAATCCAAATTGAATCAAACCACAAAATATATATGTTAGTAAGTTTTTCATAGGGAACATATATATCACATTTTTAGGAACATAATGATGAAATTGGAACATATATAGTTTTCCAATTATAACATATTTTTGAATTTGCTCTTTCCATTGTAAACTTTGGCTAAAGTTCTTATAAGATAATAAAACAAACCTAATTAGATATCTCCAAACACTTAAAAGATTTCAAATACCACAACAATTTCCCATATACTAATGTGATAAGAAACTCAAAGACACCAATTGATAGAAACTTTCTTAAACCTTTCTAATTAATCAAAGGAACATTAGCTTAGTCACTTAGTCTCTCATTTAAACTTCTTCCAATAGAAAAAGTTTCATACATTAAACTTCAATTTCATTTCAATGAAACAATTATAAGAACCAACTCATAATTTTATATTTTAATTTAGTCTTAATGTTTGAACCAACAAAATAAAATAAAAAATTATTCTTGAGGTTGAGTTGCTTGAAGAAGTAACTAAGATATTTTTTTGAGTAACATGGAAGTATCATCTTGTGAAACTTGTAGTGGAATATTTATTTCAAGAAAGTTAAAGTAGTTTCTATGAAATTGTTTGCGATTTTAATCTTAAAAAAAAACTTTCTTATACTACAGATCAAGCTTAGAATTGTAATAATTGGCTTTAGTTTAGTACTAAACAAAATGTTCATATAATTGAAAATTAACAGAATCTTAGTATTTATGATCAATAATTTAAATATTTTGTGTTCATTAATTCGTGAATAGCAATTAGTAATTTGAATATTTTGTGTTCACAAATTTGTGAATAGTTATTTCAGTCTTCAGTGTTGACGAATTTATGATTAGTTATTAGAATATTTTTAGTGGATAAATTTGTTATTAGTTATTTTAATATTTTGAATTCGTGAATTTGTGATTAGATATTGAATATTTTTTGTTCCTGAAAGTTATTCAAATATTTTTTGTTCATGAATTTGTGATTATAAATTTGTAATCAATATATTCTTTTTTAATAGATTAAAAAATAATCTCTTTGTTGTAAGGTTTAGGGTTTGTGAAGCCTAGAGTGTCGGAAACGGGACGCCGCCAGCTGCTGCATGCTCTAGTCAAAAGAAGAAAAGAGGAATCATAAATAGTGACCATCTTCAAAGACTTCAGCCTTTTCTGGTCATAAAAAGGATAAAAACAATATTTTAATCACAAATTAAAAAAAAAAAAATGTTCCAACCAGACGAAGCATGATATTTTATTTTTCAAAAAGCTATTATTATGTCAAAAATTAAAACATAGCATGTATCCTCGATGATACTACAAGAACACGTATGGTTCATGTATTTTAACGGCATAAAGGACAAAAAATGAATTTAGTCATCTTCCGACACAATCTTGGCAATGAAAAACCAATTTGCTTTATAGATGACGGTATTTTCCACTGTAAAGAACAATCATAATATAAACTTTAAAAAATTCTAGAGTTTCAGTAATTCATTCATTCATCAATTCAAACCCTCTATTTCAAAATCCTCAGCTTCGATGAAATCGTAAAATAAAAACACTGCAATAGATCAGTGACAAAACTCGATAGAAACAATAAAATACAGAAAGTGTAGCGACTTGTTCGAGGCCATAATCAAAACAAAGTGAATCTGAAAGGCACGGAGAATCGCAATTGTTTTCGCCAACCTTCAATGCAAGTTACATCAATTTCAAAAAATACACGCACTTGCTCTGCAAATTGGCTTTCTTTTCAGGAAAAACTTGAAAATAATAGAATAAGAAACACTACAATACTTACATACTGATGAGAATTTGAAATCAAACAGTAGAAGTCTCTAACCCCAATTTCGAAGACGGAACAGAAAGAAGATGTGATTGAGATTTGTGGTGCCTCCCTTTTATAGATACCTAAATGGAACGGTAAACCCTAATTTCCTACTGCGGCGCGGCCAGAGTTGTTATAGGACTTGGGTTTCATTTTACACCCAGCGTGGCTCATTGGGCTTTAATTCTTATTCATATTTCGTTTGGCCCAAAGACGAATAATCAATAGTTTGTTATATATATGTGGTTTTGCTTCCTGCACCCAACTAATTCTAACTTGCATTCTAACAGTTTTTTTTTTAATTCTATAATTACTCTTTATTCTAAAATTGAAAAATATATTCCAGGAAATTAAATCTGTAATATATTTTTGTATTTAAAAATAAAATTATGAAATAGAATTAGAAATTCTAAAATATAATAATATATTTTAGAAAAAAAAATCAAAAATATATTCCAAAAAAATTAATCCAAAAAGTGATTCCGAAATCCAAATGCAGAATTACATACTCATATGCAGTCCTATTTAAAAATTAAAAAAATACATTTTGTCAAAGTTATTGGGTGCAAGAATATACTCTCCAATAGTTATTTACACTATATTTTTCTTTATTTTTATTATTATTACTAAATATTCTCTTTTATAAAAAAAAATCTAAACTCTATTTAGATTGTGTTCTTTTCCGAAGTTCTTCATACAATTTTTTCATCCTGATAATATATTATAACTATCCATGTAACCGTGCGCACGGGTATTTTATATAAAAAAAAAATAATAATAAAAAATTAGAATATTACATTTATTATAATATTAATAAATTAATAAAGTATACAATACAATACCGTAAGTTCATCTACAATAAATAAAAAATTAAATATAACAATAAATAAGAAAAAAAAGTAGAAATGAAATGAAACAATAGTACTTTATTTAAGATTTAAACTATAGTAAAAGTAAAATAAAAAACTAAAGAAAAAATAGAATCATACAGTGATGTCATGTGTATATAATTCCGAAAGGCTGACACATAACCATTCTTCCTGTTTGTTACAACTGTTGCCCATGTTTTTTTTTTCTTTTCATTTTATGAAGAAAATACAAGTAAAAAATAATATAGGTATTTTTTAAAAATTGAGATCTCCTCTACTATTTTTTTGTATTGTATAGAGTATAAATTATTTTTGTATTTTTTCTTTATTCAGTATGTTATTATGAATTAATACACTGATTTCTTTTGAGTTTTTTTTTTTATTTGTCTATATTCGTTTATTTATTTTTCTTAAAATACTCAAATTGGATTTATTATACATGGATGAAGTAGATTTTTGTGATTGATTAACTTGTTCTAACACTGTACATTTAACTTTATGCATGCATTTAAATATAATAAGTCACTCTTCACATTAAATTAAATAATTATTACCATAACATGTCTAAATTATAACACATTGTCACTAAATACTATGTACTAATTACTGATAAGGGTCAATTTAAAATTATTAACATGTTATGAATTAATTCATGAAACCAAAAACTACTTCTTCTTTCATTAATATTTTAAAAAAAGGACTGTTTGTACAATATTTCTTAATAGTTTTTTTATACAAAATCTCATAATTTATGAAGAAATTATTCTTATTACCATTACTATTATTATCATCTGATAAATAAATCTAAGAGAAAAATAAAAAAAATAGATAAGATGGAAGATTTTTTAAATATATTTTAGAGAATATAACTTTTCAGATGTGATCTATTATGTTGTAATAGAATAAACTTTTGGACAATTAACCCATAAGCCGAAAAAGAGACAGTGTTTATGGGCTTTGGAATTATCATGGTGTTATTATTGAAGTCCAAGATGAAATATAATTTTTATATACAGTTTTTCATAGAAAATAATGAATATTGAATTTTTTTAAAATGTTTCAACTTTTAAGAGTTATTTTTAATACAGCTTCAAAATAAATGTGAAATTTTAAAATATTTATGTAAAATTAGGTTAACTTTAACCTTATCAAAACATTATAATTTATTATTTAATAAATTGAGTCAAGTAAATAGTTACAGTGGAAGATAATTTTGTTCAAAATAAACCAATTTAATTTATACCAATAATAGATTACAATTAAATGAATAGAAAATTTGTTGAACATGTTTGTGTTATTTTGGAGTGAGTCTAAATAACTAACAAATGTCTGAATTGAATGTGAGATTATAGATAAAGTTTTGTATATTTATTACATTTTTGCTTAGAACATGTTTTTTTCTGAACTGATTTAAAACAACTATAATGCTGTCATTGATACAACTTGACAACTATAAATGAAAAGATATACGAGGTTACTTGAAAAGCAGTGAACTTAACTGTTGTTTTTGTTGGATCTCCAATCATAATGAAAAAAATTTCTACTTTCACATCTTTTCTTACATAAAAATTATTAATTTTATTAATTTTATTATTATTATAAATAGAAAGATCTTGGGTTTTATACATACCTTGGATTTTTCTTCTTCACCATCACAACCTCTTCTTCCTCTCTCTCTCTCTGAAACCCTAATCCTGGATCTTCCTTTGCCCCCTCTTTCTCTCTTTGCCTTTAACTTCCGCAAAAGGGTCAGGTACACATGACTCTCTTTATTCTAAATGGTCCCAACTGTCATCTGGTTTCTTTCTTCTTATTTGTGGTGTTGAATTTGACTCATGGGGTATGAAAATTCTATTGATTTGCATGATTATGCTGAATCCAGATTTGGATTGCTTTTTGTTCTTGATTCATTGCTTTGTGGATTGATTCAAATTGTTTTGGCAATTGGGGTGCTGGAAAAAAAAACTTGTATTGTGCTGCATGCATAGAATTCAGGTCCCGGATCGAATGATTATGTTACTGAATTATGCTTCTATTGTGAGTTTCTCGGTATAGAATAGTTGGGATTGATGATGTTTGAAAATTGAGTTTTGCTGCTGTTGTATTTGAAGTTTTTCATAAATAAACTAATTGTGACAAATAAAATTGTTTGTAGTACTTTTAGTTCTGAGTTTGATTTGTTGTTTCCTTTCTTTCTATATAGGAA